>FLNX01003300.1_pt1 | contig 126207 bp, 103 predicted proteins | sample 1140341 | NCBI WGS metagenome assembly FLNX01 (sample SAMEA3878208, study PRJEB12797) | bioreactor metagenome | biome: Moose rumen | place: Sweden | collected 2011-10
TTGAAGAAGTGTTGCCACTGCTGCCACACAAATGGGTCAAGCAACATCCGGAGGCTCTATTAGAGTCGATGCCACAATAATCTTTAATTTACACCTGCAATCATTAGGGCTGTAACCACAACCGGTTACAGCCCTAAATCTATACAACCTGTACTTTATCGGATGGTTACGTGATAACAATTTTTGTTCTTTTACAGACATTTTTTTTTCTCCCAATTTTCTTTGAAGAATGGGAGTAAAAATAGCATCTTAAAAAACTTTCCTTGACACAAATCTGACACAATTTTGACACACTTTGCAAAATCGGTTCGAGTCGTCAGTTTTTTGCCTATATTCGCACGAGGAACAAATTTTCGTAACTCGCTGACTTATAAAAGCAAAAGAGAGAATTTCTTTATAGAAACTCTCTCTATGCGGTGCGGACGAGACTCGAACTCGCGACCTACGGCGTGACAGGCCGGTATTCTAACCAACTGAACTACCGCACCAATTTCACTCACAAAATACTGCTCACTTAAAGCCATATCTGCTTGTAAATGCATCATGGATAACCATCAGTCTATTTCACTCATAAAATACAGATCACTTAAAGCCATATCTGCTTGTAAATGCATCATGGATAACCATCGGTGCTATTTCAAAGAAACAACTGATTTCTCAATTGCGGCTGCAAAGTTACTATATATTTTTTATATGACAAAATTTTTTTCTTAATTTTTTTTGTGTTCGATAATTTTACTAATGTTTACCACAATATCACTGATGAGCTTATTTTTGCTGAGCTGGATGTTGTCTATCGTTTCATATTAATTAATAGACAATCATGGTTTTCCTCTTATATAAATTGATTTTTCGGGGGTGTCGATGCCCCCGAAAAATCAAACAGATAAAATGAACGAAGTTAAAATAAATATTTAAGTACTACACTTATTAAAACTGCTGTACAATGTCAGTGTTGAAAAAACTAACATTATGTTGTGAATTCATCGACTTGTAGAAGCAGAACGAGTAGAATCAGAGCGTGTTCCTGATGAACCCGAAGAACTTGAGCGAGTCGAATTACTTGAAGATGATGTACTGCTTGAACGAGTCGAATTACTCGAAGATGTTGTACTGCTTGAACGTGTTGCACTACTTGAAGATGTTGAGCTGCTTGTGCGAGTCGAATTACTTGAAGATGTTGAACTGCTTGATGGAACTGCACTTGAACGTGTTGTTGTTTTTGTGTTGGAAGCTTTGCTGCGCTCTGTAGTGTTGCTGCGTGTTGCTGACTGACCTGTAGATTTGTTGGTAGAAGTGGTGGTTGTTACTTTGCGGTTGGAAGTAGATGTCGGTGTTTGAGTCGTTGTTGTTGTGGTTGTTTTTGTGCGGGTCGGTGATGAAGAAACACGTGTGTTTGTAGTTGTTTGTACCTCTCCTTGAATTGTTCTTGTAGTTGAATTAGAGCGAGTTGTCGAGCCTGAAATACGAGATGTTGTAGTTGTTGTTGAATTGGCAGTACGGCTGGTTGTAGTTACCGTTCCGCGTGTGTTTGACGCTGATGAGTTTGAGCGTGTTGCTGTTGAATTGGCAGAAGTGGAAGCAGCTCTGGTTGATGTGTTGGTATTGTTGGATTGTGTTGAAGCTGTTCTTGTGTTATTAATGTTGCGAGTGCCTGATAATTGGCTGGCATTTGATGCTCTTGTTCCGTTGTTTATTGTAGAAGAACGAGATTCGAAGGATTGGTTCGGATTCTGACGCCCATAATCATTACGTTGGTAAGTCTGATATACATTCGGATAATTGGAGTAATGATATGTTGTAGCATAGCCGAAGTTGGAGCAATAGTAGTGGTTGGTTATATAGATGTCAACATGTGAATAATATGTCTGTTGTGGTTTCGGCTGCCAATACTGATGGTTGTTAGGATAATGATTCCAGTAATATGGTGAGTTCCAAGGATTATAGCTGTGACCGTAATAATTATAGATATACGGACGGTTGACAAATGTCGGTTCTATGATATAGTTTTTGCCATAGAAATACGGGTTACCGATAACTTGTGTGTAATAGTTGTTTTCAACGACTATTGTTGCCACGTCTTGATAGGCATTCATGGCATAAACATCCTGAATAATGATGATGTGTGTGCCGTTGCTTATTTGTTCAACAACTCGCAGATAGTCAACATATCCGTCTCTATTGAGGTCGAGGTTGCTTATCTGGCGGGAGTAGTCATTGAGAAACCACTCAAACTCCTCCATTGTGCGTGCTTCTGCAAACGCGATTGCCACGGCTTGAAGATCGAGATTGTAACTTAAGTCCGATGTAGAACTTACGTAAACTGTCTGATTTGTTTTTACCACTGTATTGGGAGTGGATACAACCGTTGTCGGTTGAGAAACAACCACAGTATTTGTGCCGGGTGTTGTAATCGGTGTTGTTACGTAACATGCGGTCAATCCCATGGCTGTGAGCGTCATTAGTAAGATATTACGTTTCATGATTGTAAATAATTGTTGCTATTTCAAAGTTAATACTTATCTGCGACCGCCTCCGCTGCGGCTTCCTCCCCCACCCGATGAACCACCTGAACGGGAACCGCCGCCACTGCTATAGCCGCCTGAACTTCGAGAGCCACTGCTATAGCTGCTTGAACTGCGGGACGAACCGCTGCTATAGTTTCCGGAACTTCTTGTTGCACTCGATGTGCTACTTGAACTGCGGGACGAGCCGCTGCTATAGCTTCCGGAACTTCTTGTTGCACTCGATGTGCTGTTAGAGCTGCGAACCACACCGCTTGTTGAAGAGCTGCGGGTTGTACTTGCCGAACCGGAATTACGGGTCACGCTTGCACTGCGTGATGTACTTGTTGATGCTGTGCTGCGTTGTGAGCCTGCTGAAGTACTGTGTGTTACACTTGCCGACCTTGTTCCGTGAGTTGGTGTTGACGTGCGAGTGGGATTGCTTGAAGAACGAGTTGTTGCCACTTTTCGGTCAGATGCTGTAGTACGTGTATTACCACTCAACTGCGTAGTTCTGCCTGTGTATGCACTATTAAAGGTGCGTGAATTGGTTGTTTGTCGTGCAGGATTGGCAGACGAACGTGTTGTGGGATTGTTATTTGTTAAGGCACCTTCTCTATTAGCTACGCGATTATTATTACGGGAAGTTTGCAGGCTGCGGACATTACGAACACCCTCATGTCTTGTATTAAAACTTTTGTTCGGATAGCGTGTTGCAAAATCGCGTCTGTGATCCCTACCCTGCCAGTTACGGAAATGCGGATTTATGTCATGCGGATGGCGGTATGAGCAGTATGGATGGTAGTAATGCCAATTATGAATATGTCCCCAATAGGTGTCGTATGTCCAGCAGTGGAAAGGATGCCACCAGTGAGGATAATAGCCCCAGTAATAAGGTGAATACCATACGCTCCATGTCGGTCCCCAGAACCAGTCATAGATAACCGGTGTGGTAATATATACAGGTTCGATTATATAATTTGTTCCATAGATATATTCATCACCTACAACCTGGACTGTGGTTTCGTTGGTTGCTTCATCGCGCTCGACATAGATACTTGCTACATCTTGAAAAATATCTTTGGCGAGAACGGCTTGAATAATAACAAGGTGTTTGTTACCTTCGGCTGATTCTATAACCCGCAGGTAGTCAACTTGTCCGTCACCATTGAGGTCGAGGTTTGAAATATGCTGCTCCTCGTCATTGATTTGTTTTTCAAATTCCTCAAGGTTTTTTGCATTACCAAAAACAGATGCAACGGCTTTTAAATCAAGTTGTTCTGCAATTTCGTCTTGTGTGGCAGTAACTGTGATAGTCTCGTCTGCCCACATGCTCGTGCTTATCAACATAAGCAGGGCGATTAGTGTAGTTACTTGCGTTTTCATAAGGCTTATAATTTATTATGGTTTATATTGACCCGACTCAACGAGTTTCACTAATCGGTTGTTCAAATACCGTGCCAAAGCAATAAAATACAACAAAAAATCATTTTTTTTATTTAATAATTTGTGTGAATAGAAAAAAAGCAGTAATTTTGTAATTCTGAAAATATAGTTCAATTAATCTGATATGAAATTCAAATTATATGCCATTATGGCTTTATCTGTAACTCTTTCGGCTTGTACAAGCAATTCTGATTCAAATCCTTTTTTCGAGGAGAAGTGGAACACCCCGCATGAGACCTACCCCTTTGACCGTATTCAATTAAGCCATTACCTGCCTGCTTTTGAAGAGGGCATGAAACGTCATGATGTTGAGATTGAGGCGATAGTGAATAATCCCGAATCGGCTACATTTGAAAATACGATTGTAGCATTGGAGCGTTCTGGCAGTATGCTTACAAAGGTCATATCTGCGTTCTATAACATCAATCATTCAGATACAAACGATGAGATAGATTCTCTTGCTCAAACTATCACTCCCATGCTTAGCGAACATGAAGATGCCATTTCACTTAATGAACAGTTGTTTGCACGCGTTAAAGCCGTGTATGAACAACGCGAGTCGCTTGATTTGGACGTTGAAGACGCTAAATTACTGGAGAACACGTACAAAAGTTTTGCCCGTAACGGAGCAAACCTGTCGGATGCTGACAAGGAAATATACAAAGAGCTGTCCGCTCATTTGAGTCAATTGACTCTCACTTTCGGTCAGAACGCGCTGAAAGCCACAAACGCTTGGACAAAACTGATTACTGACGAAAGTCTGCTTGAAGGTCTTTCGGATGATGTAAAAACCACATTACGCGAAAATGCAGAAAAAGCAGGGCAAGAAGGCTGGTTGCTTAATTTGAAACCGACAACATTAATCCCTGTGCTGAAATTCTCCTCTAATCGGGAATTGCGTCATGAGATATGGCTTGCTGCAAACACCAAAGCCATAGGCGGCGAGTTTGACAACCAATCGGTTATCAAAGATATTGTCAATACCCGTTTGGAAATAGCCAATCTGTTGGGCTATAAAACATACGCTGACTATGCTCTTGAGAACAGAATGGCAAAGAACTCCGACAATGTTTATACTCTGCTAAATCAATTGCGCGATGCATATATGCCTGTTGCACAATCTGAATATGATGATATACAGGCTTACGCCGACAGCCTCGGACTTAACGACAAAGTACAGTCATGGGATTGGTCGTATTATTCCCAACTGCTTAAAAACGAGCGATATGCATTCAATGACGATGAGTTGCGTCCTTATTTTGAACTTGAAAATGTCAAAAAGGGAGTTTTTGGTTTAGCAACTAAATTATACGGTCTGACTTTTGTAAAAAATCCGAAGATACAAGTATATAACCCTGAAGTAGAGGCATTTGATGTCCTTGACCCGCAGGGTGAGTATCTTGGTGTGTTGTACACCGATTTTCATCCTCGCGATGGAAAACGCGGCGGAGCATGGATGAATGATTTTAAGGCTCAATGGAGAGAACCTGATGGTACTGACAGTCGTCCGCATATCACATTGGTGATGAACTTCACGCGTCCGACAAAAGAAAAACCTGCCTTGCTTACATTTGACGAAGTCAACACCTTTTGCCATGAATTCGGACATGCGCTTCACGGCTTGTTGACCAAATGCAAATATGCAAGTCTTTCCGGAACAAATGTATATAGGGATTTTGTTGAAATGCCTTCACAGTTCAATGAGAACTATATGAATAGAAAGGAATTCCTTGATGGTTTTGCCGTTAATTATCAGACAGGGGATAAAATCCCTCAAGAGCTGTTGGACAAACTGCAGCGTGCTAAGAATTATCATTCTGCATACGCATGTGTTCGTCAATTGTCGTTCGGCTTCCTTGATATGGCATTCCATACATCAGATAAACCATTTACTGCTGACCTGTTGAAATTCGAGCATCATGCTATGGCGCAGGTTCAATTATTCCCGGTGGTTGAAGAAACAGGTATGGCTGAAGCATTCACACATATTTTCTCCGGAGGCTATGCAGCCGGTTACTATAGTTACAAATGGGCTGAAGTAATTGATGCTGATGCATTCTCAAAATTCGAGCAAAACGGAATTTTTGACAAGGCAACGGCTGACAGTTTCCGCACTAATATACTTGAACGCGGTGGAACAGAGGACCCGATGACACTATATGTACGCTTCCGCGGTCAGGAACCGACTATTGATGCTCTGATGCGCCGTGATGGAATAAAATAACAAAGTATCGGATAATGTTTCAGAAAGCAAAATACATATTATCTACTATCGGCATTACATTGATGTTCTCGTCCTGTATCACTTATGAGAAAGTCAATTACATGCAAGAACCCGGACAATACAGTGTACCGCATTATGTTGATACACTTGATTTTGAGGAGTATAAGATACGTATAGACGACCGATTATATGTCAGAGTGTACTCAACAGATGAGAAATTTCAGGCCTTGTTTAATGGTGGTATGCAAGCTACGAATATGAACCAACTGATGAACGGCGACCAAGGCAATTCGAGTACATTATATACCTATCTTGTGCATGAAGACGGAACAATCAATTTTCCCGAAATAGGCAAGGTTAAAGTGCATGGTTTGACAACCCGCGAAACGAAAAAATTGTTGGAGGAGGAACTTACGAGTTTCATTGCCCAGCATGAGGGTTATAAGAACATATCTGTTGACGTGAATATAGTCAACAGGTTTTTTAGTGTAATAGGTTCGTTGCAGTCCGGCAGATATGCCATCCCCAAGGAGAAAATGACTATATTCGAAGCACTCGCTGCCGCAGGTGATATTTCGGATTTGGGTGACAAGCATCAGATAAAGATAATACGCCAAATTGAGGGTAAGACAAAAGTCAAGACTTTTGACATAAGGTCAAAAGACATAGTTAACTCCGAATTTTACTATATTGAACCCAATGACGTAATCTATATCCGAAACCGTCGCGGCTATTCATTCGGATTGTCATCATTCCCTGCCGTATTGGGTGTAGCATCCACCACATTGTCTTTCGGAGTGTTCCTATACGTGTTTATTAATAATTATATTGTCACACCATTATCAAATTCGGGCGAATGAGACACTTTAATATAAATAATATACTTCTGATTATAGCATTGGTATTTCTTACCGGCTGCTATAGTCATCGCAATATAGGCTATTTGCAAGAACGAGATGATTTGCCTCATTATGAAAAAGATGAATACAAAGAGTATCGCCTTCAAGTTAATGATGCAGTAATTTACAGGTTGATAACAATGGATGAAACCATTTCCAAAGTTATGCAGAGTAATAGTACCAACAGCCTCTCTAACAACAATTCCATATATTACAGAATCTATCCTGACAGCACAATAGACCTACCCTTCTTGTCATCGGTTAAGATAGGCGGAATGACTATCCCTGAAGCTGAAGAAGAAGTCCAGCGTCGGATGAGAGAAATTGTACCTGATGCTGAAGTCAGACTTGACTTGTATAACAAGACATTTACAGTTATCGGTGACATGAGTTCAGGTACATACCAGATATATAAGGAGAAAATGACTATTTTCCAAGCTCTCGCAATGACCGGTGATGTAATGAATTCCGGTGATCGCCGGCACGTCAGGATTATCAGACCGCGTACCAACGAAAAACCTGAAGTTCTGGAGTTTGACCTGCGGACCAACTCCATTATAGATTCAAAATACTATTATATACAACCTAACGATGTGATATACGTACAACGCGACAAAAATAGTTTTTACAAAGTTGCCAACTATGCATCATTTACAAGTTTGGTAACTTCATCGCTATCGTTGCTTATATCTGTTTTATCATACGTTAAATAACTTAATATCATGGCAGAAGATAAAGAGAAAAAAAACAAGGACGAACAAGAAGAACAAAATAAAAATCCTTACGGTAACCCGTATGGCAATCCATACGGAAATCCGTACGGAAATCCGTACGGTAGTTCACCATACGGTTCAAGTCCGTACGGTTCCAATCCTTATGGTAATCCATACGGCTCGCCATACGGAACCACTACCTACGGCAATGGATACGGATACGGTAACGGTAACGGCTATGGACAAGGTTACGGCTCAAATTACGGTAATCCGTATGTAGCCGCGCCGGGTGTCGGGGCGCAAGATGACGATGAATCATCATTCAATATACTTGAATGGGTGTTCAAGATATTGCATTTCTGGTATTTGTTTGTTATAGCAGTTGTTATCGCCTTTGTGCTATCATATATAGAGAACCGCAAATGGATTCCTTCATGGATGTCGCAAGGAACGATTATTATTCAGGAATACGGACGCGGCGGCGGATCAAGTGCTCTGATGCAGGGTTTCGGTGTCGATGCAGGATATACAAATGTGAATAATCAGGTTATCATGCTTGGATCGTACGATTTGATGTGCCGCGTTGTTGATAGTCTGCCATTCGTGAAAACCGACTATATAACACAAGGACGGTTCAAAACACGCAATATATACAATGACACTCCGGTCATAATAGAAAATCCTCAAATCGAATCTAATGCGTACGGAATACTGTTCTCTTTAGTTATCAATGCCGATGGTTCATTTGATATTTCTATTCCCGACACAGAATTTTCCCAACATGGATTTTTAGGTCATCAGTTTGAGTGTCCTTATTTTTCCGCTTTCATGATGCCTACTGCATATATGCGTACGGGGCAAATGTATTTTCGTTTCCGAAGTCGTGAAGATTTGGTGGCGGATTTTTCTTCGCGAATGTCGCTGCATTTCGTAAGCGAGGGGTCTTCGGTACTTGCCATATCCATGGTTAGTGAAACACCGCAGAGAGACTGCGATTTTATCAACAAACTTTGCGATGTCTATCTTTCAGACAACCTTGCAAGAAAAAACGATGTGGCAGACAACTCAATACATTTTATCAACAATCAACTTGCCACCCTTCAGGATGCCTTGGTTGTATCTGAAGGTGCCATGACCAATTTCCGCCAACAAAATAAATTCATCGATGTATCGTCATATGCAGGTACATTAATGAGCAAAATGGCTGATTATGACCAACAGGAAATGGCTCTTAACCTGCGTCAGACATATTTGGACTATCTGACCAAATATCTTGACGACCACATTGAAGCCGGTACGATTATTGCCCCGTCGAGTTTAGGACTGAACGAAGCAATGCTTATGTCATTGGTTCAACAGCATAATGACCTATGTCTGCAACGCAATGAGGTTACTGAAAAGAACGTTTATTATGCCAAATATACCAAGGATATAGCTAATGTTGAAAGCGCAATCAAAGAGGTAGTGAAAAGTATGAAAGCCTCGCTTGATATTGAACGGCAGGATTTGAAGGCAAGGTATGCAGATGTTGAAATCGAGATACAGAACCTGCCGGAGAAAGAGTTGGAGATGGTTGCAATAGAACGCAACTACCGCATTGACGATAATTACTATACTTTCTTCCTTCAGAAGCGCGCAGAAGCTGAAATACAGAAGGCATCCAATACTCCTGACAATGCAATATTGGACAGAGCCCGTACTTTGTCAGTTACCAACGGCGGTGTAAGACGCCGTACTACTCTTACCTATTTGGTTGTGGCACTGCTCATACCATTGCTTTTTGTTATTCTCAAAGAGTTGCTTAACAATGTTGTCCGCACTCCGAAAGAAGCAGAGCGCTTGTCGCACTATCCGTTAATCGGTGTTCTACGTCATGTCAGAAGCCAGAATCCGACATTTGTGGTTAAGAGTCCGAGGTCTTCATACGCAGAGATGCTGCGTGCATTGCGCCAAAGAATCAGTTTTGTGGTACAACGCAAAGAAAAAATTATGGTAATGATTACCTCCTCACAGTCAGGCGATGGCAAGACATTCCTCAGCACCAATATGGCGGCATTGTATGCTATGTCTGGCAAGAAAACAATATTATTAGACTTGGATATCCGCAAACCTAATATACACGAAAAGTTAGGTCTTGACAATGGCGATGGTATCACAAATTACCTCATTGGCTCATGTGAACTTGATGACATTATCTATTCAGGCAAAGAATTTCAGTTTGACATGATTAGAGCCGGTTCCGTTCCACCAAACCCCGGGGAATTAATTCGCTCTGATAAATTGATTGAGATGCTTCATGTGTTGCAGGAAAGATATGATTACATTATCGTGGATACTTCACCTATGGGTCTGGTATCGGACGCATACGCTCTGATTGATATATGTGACATAACCCTATTTGTTATCCGCGCCAACAAAACCAACAAGAACTTTACTAAAAATGTTCTTGAACAATTGGAGGCAGACCACAAGCAGAAAGTTAGCGTTGTACTGTCAGACTTGTCGTCAGGTTCTAACGGTAAATATGGTAGAGGTTATGGCTATGGATATGGATATGGCTATGGATATGGCTACGGATATGGTAACGGTTATGGTTATGGTTATGGCTACGGAAGCAGAAAGAGCAAGAAGCAAGATGAAGAAAACAAGAGCCGCTACTATAACGATGATGATGAAGAGATAAGTTAACTTATGAAAATAGCTATAGTTGGAACGGGATATGTCGGTTTGGTTTCCGGTACATGCTTTGCCGAGATGGGTAATGATGTGACATGTATTGACGTAAACCATGACAAAATCAATCAACTGAACAACAATGTCATACCACTCTACGAACCCGGATTAGAGGATATGGTGTTGCGCAACAAGCAGGCAGAACGTCTGCACTTTACCACATCATTGTCCGATGTGATAGATGAAACAGAGGTCATATTCAGTGCCGTAGGCACCCCACCCGATGAAGACGGTTCAGCAGACTTGAAATATGTGTTAGAAGTAGCACATTCTGTCGGTCGTTTGATGAACAAATATGTCATCCTTGTAACAAAAAGTACTGTTCCTGTCGGAACGGCACAGAAAGTCAAGGCAGCTATTCTTGAAGAGCAACAAAAGCGCGGTGTGGCGATAGAATTTGATGTGGCTTCTAATCCTGAATTTCTCAAAGAAGGTGATGCTATCAAAGACTTTATGAGCCCTGATCGTGTGGTGGTAGGAGTTGAAAGCGAGCATGCAAAAGAGGTAATGACAAAACTATATCGCCCGTTTTTGCTCAATAATTTCCGCGTCATATTCATGGATATACCGTCTGCCGAAATGACCAAATATGCTGCCAACTCTATGCTTGCCACGCGTATTAGCTTCATGAATGATATTGCTAATTTGTGTGAAAGGGTCGGAGCAGATGTAAATATGGTTCGCAAAGGTATCGGCACAGATGCGCGTATAGGGAGCAAATTCCTGTATGCCGGAATAGGCTACGGAGGCTCATGTTTCCCTAAAGATGTTAAAGCATTAATTCATACTGCCAACCAAAACGGATATGACATGAATGTTCTCAAAGCAGTGGAGCAGGTCAATGATAGACAAAAGTCTGTTTTGTTCAGCAAATTGCAAAAACATATCCAAAATCTTGAAGGTAAAACCATCACTCTCTGGGGCTTAAGTTTTAAACCAAATACCGACGACATGCGCGAAGCACCATCGTTAGTGTTGATTGATTTGCTTCTCAAGGCAAAATGTGCTATAAGAGTATTTGACCCTGTTGCGATGAAAGAGGCTATGAGAATTTTGGACAGCCGCTATCCGGCTTCACCAATTCATTATGCGTCGGATATTTACGATGCCGCTTATGGTGCTGACGCCTTATTGTTAGTGACTGAATGGAAAGAATTCCGTATGCCATCGTGGAATATAGTAAAACGTATTATGCGCGGCAACATTATCCTTGACGGAAGGAATATCTATGACAGCGAGGAACTCAAAGCATTGAATTTACAATACGAAGGAATAGGAAGAATCTGAAAATTTGTATAACAAGTATCAGATACGCAGTAAATTATCAAAGCAACCCACAATTATTGTATATAATTGACTTCTGGTTCGAGAGAAATCCCGAATTTCTCACTAACCGTTGACATAACCAATCCTGCTAATTCGACAACATCTGAAGGTTGTGCATTACATCTGTTGACAATCACGAGAGGTTGTTTTTCATAAATCTGCGCCCCGCCGACAGAACGACCTTTTAACTCGGCTTTGGTAATCAACCATGCTGCGGGGATTTTCTTACCTGTTCCCTCCGGCGCATCGTAATACGGCATATCAGGATAAATGCTCCTCAAATCTTCAAAATGTCTGTCGGTGATTATCGGGTTTTTGAAGAAACTGCCTGCACTGCCCATCTCACTGACTTCCGGAAGTTTTTGTTTCCTTATATCGGTTATTGCCTTTCTAACATCTGCAATCGTCGGATTATCAATAGCGGAGAGAGATTGTCTTACATTGCCGTAGTCCAACTGCAGAACAGGTTGCTTGCGTAATTCAAAAACAACTGCCGTTACAATATATTTACCTTTTAATTCTCCTTTGAAAATGCTGTCTCTGTAAGCGTACTTGCATTCCTGCCGACTGAATTTTCGTATTTCCAATGACTTGATATCTAAAGTCTCAACTTCCGAGATTATATCTTTGACCTCCACTCCATAAGCACCAATGTTCTGCACGGCACTTGCACCTGTTTCTCCCGGGATATATGACAGATTCTCTGCTCCGCCCCACCCTTTGCTTATCGCATATTCAATAAAATCATCGAATACCACACCGGAACCTACACGTATTTTGACTATATCATCATCCTCGTCTGCTACTTCATAAAAACATATTGCCGAGTGCAAAACCAATCCCTTGAAATCATTGACAAACAGCAGGTTGCTCCCCTTACCTATATGCAAAATCTTTTCTTTCCGGTAAGTCGTTAATATGTTACGCAATTCATCAATGCTTTCATATTCAGCAAAAAATTCAGCCTTGGCATTGAAATGAAAAGTGTTGTGTTCCAATAATGAATAATCGCTGTAAATCTTCATAAGCCATTCAAATCCACAAATTTCCGATTTTATTCCGCTCTTCTGATGCAGGCACCGATAGCGTTCAGACGCTTTTCTATATCCTCGTACCCACGGTCAATTTGGTCAATATGGTCAATGCGGCTCGTACCTTCAGCAGACATGGCAGCAATAAGCAAAGCTATGCCGGCACGTATGTCGGGCGACACCATATTATTCTTTCGCAGTTTCATCTTATGGTCATGTCCTATAACCACGGCGCGGTGTGGGTCGCATAAGATAATTTGTGCTCCCATGTCTATAAGTTTGTCAACAAAGAACAAACGGCTCTCAAACATCTTTTGGTGAATAAGTACAGAACCTTTAGCCTGCGTTGCAACAACAAGTATTACGGACAACAAGTCAGGGGTAAATCCCGGCCACGGCGCATCAGCAACGGTCAATATACTTCCGTCCATAAAAGTTTCTATCTCGTAATGCTCCTGTGCCGGTATGTATATATCATCGCCTCGTTGTTCAAGTTTGATACCCAACCGTTTGAACACATCAGGAATAATACCGAGATTGCGATAAGATGTGTTTTTGATGGTCAGCTCACTGCCGGTAATGGCAGCCATACCGATAAATGACCCTACCTCAATCATGTCAGGCAACATAGTATGAGTGGCGCTATGTAGTCTGTCCACACCTTCTATAGTCAGCAGGTTGCTCCCGATGCCGCTGATTTTTGCACCCATATCGTTCAACATACGGCAAAGTTGCTGGATATACGGTTCGCAGGCAGCGTTATAGATTGTTGTCGTACCTTGGGCAAGAGTGGCGGCCATAACTATGTTGGCGGTACCGGTAACTGATGCTTCATCCAATTGCATATACTCGCCACGCAACTTATCCGCTTCCATAATATATGCCATTCGCTCGCTGTCGTAACGCAACTGCGCACCGAGATTCATCAAACCAATGAAATGCGTGTCCAACCTGCGACGACCAATTTGGTCGCCACCCGGTTTCGCATAACAAACATGTCCCAAACGTGCCAACAATGGTCCTACAAGCATGACAGAACCGCGCAGTTTGGCACATTTATTAAGAAACTCCTGCGTCTCAAGATAATCAACATTGATATTTTTTGCACAGAAACGGTACTTGCCTTTTTTGACGCGATTTATCTGCACACCAATGTCTTGTAACAAACCAATCAGGTTGTTAATATCTAAAATGTCAGGTATATTGTCGATAATTATCTCCTCATCGGTCAGTATTGTAGCACAAAGCACTTGCAGCGCCTCATTTTTCGCACCTTGCGGGGTTATGCTCCCATGCAACTTATGTCCGCCTTCTACTATAAATGATGCCATTGTATCTATGGTTTATGGTTTGAGGTTGGTATATGGTATTGAATTAATCCATCAATTGGTGATTGTGCGATGGTTTGTAATGTCAGATTATTGGCTTCTAACACTTTTTCCAGCACCGCCCTGTAGTAATATGCAATCGAACCCACAAAACCGACAGGCAGGTTTTTAGGGTATTGCAACACATTGCGTTTGACAAACGAATCGAAATTATCGTAAACCAAATCATATATCCGCTGAATATCAAGGTGATTGACACAGAATTTCGATAAACTTGCTAAATAACGGTTGGGGAAAGGACGGCGATAGACATTCTCCATAATCTCAGCTTGCGCTGTGTTCATCTCAACGAAAAACAATTCTTTGACATCTGAGCTTATCTGATTTTTCAATATATCTGCCACAAGCCGTTTCCCCAATACTGCCCCACTGCCCTCGTCGCCGAGTACATATCCTAATGGTGATACGTTTTTAAGTATTTCCTTACCGTCATAATGGCATGAGTTTGAACCTGTTCCCAAAACACATGCAATACCTTCCTTGTCACCAAGCAATGCTCTGCAAGCACCGACAAGATCGCTTTCAACATGTATTTTTGCCTTCTTGAAAGAAGTCTGCAATGCTTCCTCCACAAACGGTTTCTTCTCCGGAGTACAACCTGCTCCGTAAAAAAACACCTGCTCTATAGGACCAACCCAAAGTAAATGGGCTATCTGTGGCATAAGCTGGCTCATAATTGTGTTTTTCATTCCTTCACGACTCTGATAAAAAGGATTGATGCCGTCAGTCTTGAACTGTGAGCAATCACCGTTGTTCGCCACCAACACCCACTGCGCGTTGGTCGAACCGCTATCAACAATCAGTTTCATGGTCTATTGAGTTTATGTTGTTTGTCTGTTTACATAAATTATTACGATTGCAAAGTTACAAAAAAAATACGACATATTTGATAGAAATTCCACGTTTATTTGCAAAAATAATTGTAACTTTGCAATCTGTTAGTTGTTAACGCTTCAATACACGATGCTTCTAACGTTGGATTAGCATCACGAAAGGTTAACCTCTTGCAACAAAAAACTGAAGTAATCATTATGAAACGAACTGTCACTCTTATTTCGCTTTTCGCTGTATGTGCTTGCGCTATGGCAGCAAATTATTATTGTAGTCCGTCTGGAACAGGAAACGGTATGACATACAATACTCCATGCGGTTTTGCAAGCGGTGTAAATAAACTCACTTCCGCAGGAGACACTTTGTTCTGTCTTGGCGGGCAATATAATTTTAACAATGTCATCAATATAACTCTCACTGCAGGTGCTGCCGGTAAAAACTTGGTTATTTGCAACTATCCCGGTGAAAAGCCCGTACTTGACTGGCGCACTGAAGCGTACGGCGGACGCGGATTAGTTATCAAATCAACAACACAATATCTTACTATCAAAGGACTCACACTGCGATATACAGGCAAAAACGCTATTCTTAACAACGGCTCCTTTTGCACTTTTGAAAATCTTGATGTCTATGGTAACGGCGACACCGGTATACAGATGAAGGGGGGCGGAAATAATTATATAATCAACTGCGACTCCCATGACAACTGCGATTATCAGTTAGGCGGTATCACTGCTGCCGACTTCGGTGGTAATGCCGACGGCTTTGCTGACAAACAGTTTACCGGCGGTCCAAACACATATATAGGCTGTCGTGCATGGAACAATTCAGACGATGGCTGGGATTTCTTCCAGCGTGTTACATCGAGTTCTACACCATCGGTTATCCAAAACTGTATATGCTACAATAACGGTCCTGCATACTACGACTTTACCAATCATCCCCGCTATGAAACTGACAAATCGTGGTTTGACCAATTCAAAACTGAAATAACAATAACCGATGCTGACGGACAACAAATTAAAGCATCATTGAGCAAATATCCCAATATCGGCAACGGCAACGGATTCAAGATGGGCGGTGGATATACCGCTAATAATGTGGCACTTTACCACTGCCTTGCCGTGGGCAATAAGGCACGCGGCTTCGATCAGAACAACAACTGCGGTCCGATGATTGTATATAACGGTTCTGCATACATGAACGGCACAGACTATGGTTTTGGCACCAATTGCGATGGGTCGCTTGTTATCAAAAACTGTATCTCATACAAAAACACATATAATTTCCGTGTTGCAACAACTCAGAGCCATAACTCATGGTCTGACAATAGTCTCAAACCATCAGCATCCGATTTCGTCAGTCTTGACACATCACAGATTTTGCAAGCGCGTACTGCCGATGGTTCATTGCCGGAAATCACTTTCATGCACCTCCAGACTGACTCCAAATTCATTGATGCAGGTACTGATGTTGGTTTGTCATACGAAGGCAAAACTCCGGACCTCGGTTGCTACGAGTTCGGCTCAACAATCAGCTATCCTGCTACACTTACCTGCGTAACCAATAACATGACGCAGAGCGTCCGCCAAGGCAGTGCTATTGAACCCATTACATTCAAATGGGGCGGAAGCGCAACCGGTGCAACTATATCGGATAAACCGAACTGGATGAATATACAAACTAATGAATCAACGCAAACCATTACCCTGACCGGTACACCTGACAATATTGATATATACACTATTACAGTCCAAACTATTGGCGGGAAAAGCGAAGCAAGTATGACGGCCACTGTTACAGTAAAAGACAATTCTGCCATCGAAATCGCATACGTAACCACACCGAACAGCGATGCCGACAAGCTTATTCTTGACAGACTGAATGCGGTACTAAAATTCTCAATCAATATCGTTGATGCCGGCAATGCTTCAAACGACTATTCCCAATATGAACTGATAATCATATCGCCCGTTCCCAACAGTAGTTCGCCTGCTATGGCAGGACTAAAAGGTATTGACAAACCCGTTCTGCTTCTCAAACCTTTCATGCTGAAAAATACTGTTTGGAATTGGGGCAATTCGCTCAATACAGCTCATACCGACATAAAAATCACCAACCCGAATCACGCGATTTTCAAAGATTTGTTTATCAACAATAATGTTCCTTCAACAATGACACTGTTCGAACAGGTAAACACCAACGGAGTTACCTGCATTACAGATTGGTACGGTGCTGCAAAACCTGAAAGTATCGCCGAGCCGCTTGGTGGTGAAGGTATGGCTATAGCAGAAATTCCTGTCGGTTCAAACATGAACGGAACTACAATAACCAAACCATTTCTCATGATTGGTATCTCCGAATACAGCTCTGCCAGTCTCACTGTTGAAGCACAAGTATTGATTGAGAATGCCTGCTACTATCTATTGAAAAACATCGGCACCAACATTCGCAACACAAAAACAGACAACATTAACCTTATCCGCCACAGTGACCATATTGAAATTCATGGCATAGACTGTAATGACACATATCTATTCGACATTTTGGGCAGACGTATCTCAACCGTTAAAAACAATATGATTTCAACTGCCGGTCTTCCATCAGGAATATATATTCTCCAAATTGAAGACTCAACAATCAAAATCACATTGTAATTTTAACTCAGATTGGACTTATTCCAAACAATCGTCTAATGTCTTGCAGATAGCTTCTTTATCCATCTTTTGACCTATAAAGACAAGTTTCTGCATGCGGTCGCCGTACTGCGCATCCCAATCGGCTGCCAAATCTGGTTGATGAGCAAAGAGAATCTCTCGTTGAGCTTCCGGCATAGTGGCATACCACTGACCGGCATTGCGAAGCGATACCTGCCGTCCGGCTTGCTCGAATACATAGCATGTGTCATATTCGCTGCCAAAATAACACATTCCCTTACACCGTATCACACCTTTGGGCCACTGACGGGCAACAAAATAGTCAAACTTACCTAAATCAAACGGACGGCGGCGTTGATATACAAAAGTGCCGATTCCGTATTCTTCTGCCTCACCCTCATCATGGTGGTGATGATGATGTTCGTGGTGTTCGTGGTGGTTATGATGCTCGTGGTCATGCGGGTCAGGTGAATCGTTGTCATCATCGTCATCATCATCGTGGTCTTCGTGATGTTCGTCCCTACCCTCAATCTGTTGAATCCACGATGCAGAACCTGCCACATCATCAAAATCAAAAGCACCTGTGCCTACAAGTTTATCGAGCGGGACATCGCAGTAATCGCATTCTATGATTTCGGCTTTGGGCTGAATGGCACGTATTATCTGACGTATACGTTCCAAATCTTTGGACTCCACTTCACTCGCTTTGTTCAACAAAATCATATTGCAAAACTCAATCTGCTGGATAACAAGATTTTCCAAATCATCTTCTTCGAGATTAGGACGCATGAGGGCATTGCCTGACTGGAATTCATCTTTCAGTCGCAACGCATCGACAACAGTAACTATATTGTCCAAAACAGGTATGCCGTTTTTAGTATATTCAGGTTCCATCTGCGGAATAGCACATATTGTCTGCGCAATAGGAGCCGGTTCGCATATTCCACTGGCTTCAATAACAATATAGTCAAAACGCTTCATGGATACTATGTCGCTCAATTGTTTGACTAAGTCCATCTTAAGTGTGCAACAAATGCAGCCGTTTTGCAATGCAACAAGGCTGTCATCCTGCTGGCTGACAATACCACCTTGTTGTATGAGACTTGCATCAATATTGACTTCGCCTATATCATTGACTATCACAGCAAAACGATAGCCTTGTTCATTGGCAAGGATACGGTTTAATAATGTTGTTTTTCCGCTGCCGAGATAACCGGTCAGCAGCAATACAGGAATGTCTTGTTTGTTCATATTTGTTTGTTATTTAAGTTAATTCAGTTTAACACGTATCAATGTATTGTTTATTACTATGAATTATTAAAAAACCGACCAGCCCATAAATGAATTGGTCGGTTAGTTCTTATTCCAGAACAATTAGAGCGATTTGGCTACTTCGATTTGGTCGAAGGCTTCGATGATATCGCCTGTCTGTATGTCGTTGTAAGAGCGGATATTGACACCACACTCTGTGTTCAAGCCGACTTCTTTAACATCGTCTTTCTCACGTTTGAGACTTGCGAGTTCGCCGGTGTAGATAACTATGCCGTCACGAATAACTCGTACTTTCGATGAGCGTTTGATCTTGCCGTCACGCACTATACATCCGGCAATCATGCCGACTTTTGTAATTTTGAATACTTGACGAACCTCGAGTGTACCAGTAATTTCCTCTTTGATTTCCGGCGAAAGCATACCTTCCATAGCGGACTTAATTTCTTCGATGGCATCATAGATGATTGAATAAACACGAACATCTATTTCTTCCCGTTCTGCCAGTTTGCGTGCTGTTGCTGTAGGACGCACATTGAAACCGACTATGATTGCATCAGAAGCAGCAGCAAGCAGGATATCTGAATCTGAAATGGCACCGACTGCCTTGTGGATAACATTGACTTGGATGTTCTCTGTTGAAAGTTTGATTAATGAGTCGGACAATGCTTCAACAGAACCGTCAACATCGGCTTTGACGATGATATTGAGTTCTTTGAAATCACCTATAGCGAGTCGGCGACCTATTTCTTCAAGTCCTACGTGTTTCTTGGTACGGATTGACTGTTCGCGTTGCAGTTGCTCACGTTTTGCAGCTATTTCGCGTGCCTCATGTTCGGTTGTCATAACATTAAACTCGTCACCTGCCTGCGGTGCACCGTTCAAGCCAAGTATAAGAGCCGGTTCGCCAGGAAGCACTTCTTTGATTTTCTGATTACGCTCGTTAAACATAGCTTTCACACGACCATGAGCTGTGCCGCTTCTGTGGCTACTTCTGCCGAAGAGGCGTTGGATGTGCTACCCGCTTTGGAGCAAACGTTGGACAGCCTGTGTGCAGAGGGGAAGACGAAAAAAGGGCTGCCTGTCTCGTTGATGATGCCGTCACTTATCAAGCAGGAAGAACGGCTGAACACATGGCGCAACTATTTCACAGAGTCTAAACAAGAGGAGGTATGGAATCATATATGCATGGCATGCAAGGCAGAAAATATTGACCCTGAAATGTTTCTTCCGTTCCGCCAACTGTTGGAATCTCCGGCAGAACCGGAACTTCTCACGCAGGCAGGAATCCTGCCGCCTGAACTTATGGAGAATTTAGTAGAATATGCCGGTGACCAAGTACTTGTCTATTTCCCTGTGAAGGCATCGCACGATAACATGCCTGCCGTCAAGGATTGTTTAGCGCAACAAGAGGGGTGTATGGTTATGGATCCTTATTACTACACCACCGACTTAGTAGAGTTGATCCACAAGGATTTCAATCTGATTATGGGCATCAGTTCTGCATTCGTTTTTCTGCTCTTGTTGTTCACCTATCGTAACTTCTGGCTCGCCCTCATAGCCCTGTGCCCGATGATGCTGTCGTGGTACACTGTACTTGGAGCAATGGCACTATTTAATCAACCGTTCAATCTCATCAATATCATTGTATCATCGTTTGTATTCGGTATAGGCGTTGATTATTCGGTATTTATTCTCGAAGGACTGCTCAAGGGAGATAACCAAAACCCGACTATGGTCTATAACAAGACGGCTATCACCCTCTCGGCGACCATCCTGCTCGTCTGCATGTTCATCCTCGGCTTCGCCAAGCATCCGGCTATCAGCAGTATCAGTTTCGCTTCGGTAGTCGGTATGGTAACTACCATCCTGTTGTCCTATACATTAGAGCCGAATCTGTATAAACTCTATATAACTATCAAAAACAGAAAAAAGAAATGAAACGAATACTTCTACCGCTCATTTGTGCGCTTTTCTTGGCTGCAACAATATATGCACAAGAGCAAGGTCTTGTGTCAGGCAAGGAATACTCCTTCACCGAGACCAAGGTTATGCCTAAAATGAATAAATCGACTACCCGTCAGGGAACAATGGTTTTCGTCTCTCCCGATCGACTGACGATGGACTACCACCAACCCGCAGGGGATTATACGCATATAACGAGCGACTCGTTTGATGTCTGCAAGAACGGCAAAGTGCAGCATTTCCCGGTGAAAGACCCTCAGGATAAGAAAACGTCTCCGAACGTTCAAGATAAGAAAACGTCTCCAAACGTTCAAGATAGGATGTCCCTCTTCCGAGCTACACTACTCTATTGTATAGGAGGCGAAGTGGACAAAGCGGCGGAACTCAATCACGCCGAAAAAACTTTTTCCAATGAGGCAAATAAGCGTATCTGTACACTGACCGTTGACAACGCCGCTCCTAAAGACATAGCGATGCTCCGATTAGCATATGATGCCCGCTCATCCCGTCTCCTTTCCCTTACTATTACCGAGGGCAACGGCAATTACACCGTTTATGCCCTCGACTTGCCTCCTGTATTGTGAAACCCATCTTCTCATAAACCACCCAACACAAACCGTTAATTCCCTTGCACATATATGTCGGGACGAAACATAGGTAGTAGCGCATCGTATCATTCAAACTACCGTAGAATTACATAGTGCAATGGTTTAGGCTATATATATTGTATAGCGGAACCTTACTACATAAGCCATTGTATGTCAAAATGTTATTTGCTGCTCTTGCGTCTGTTGCAATCACGGCAAAGCATCTGGCAGTTGTCGGGTGTGGTATGCCACTATGCTCCTCGTGGTATTGATCATTAGACCATTTTGATAAAACACAAGCGGCAATCCGCTACATATCAGATTACCGCTTGTTGTGGAAGGTCGCAATATACTATCATTCTATACTCTCTATCTCGTCTAAATCATCTGTTTCTTTGGGTAGTGGCAGTTCGTCAGCCGGAGTGGTGAAGTTCACTGCCCTACGCGAAGATATGACACTACGCCCGATACGTTTTTCAAGGTTCTGACGGGCTGCATCCGCCACTTCGCCACCTTCCTGCGCTATGCCTGCCGATTCGATGAATCCTTGCGGATTGCGCTCTTTGGAGATTTCCGTGGCGGCAGCCTCGGCAAGACCATTGAGCATCAACTCTACATTGGTCATATTGTCTCGCAGACTTTCCTTGCGCAAGCCTTTGAAATCCTTATACTCGCGAGTGGTCATACCCGACCATGCCTGATACATTATGTCCGTCAGCGAAGCATATTCCATATCACTCTCCACCCCGCTACGCTTCCATTCATCGGTCAGCCCTTTGCGTATCTCGATGGTCTTGATGCGTTGGTTTATCCAGTTCTCCGAATAGCCCAAACGCCTGTAGTCGCGTATCGCCTGCTCAATGCTGCGCTCGGGGTCTTGTAGTTGGTTGAGACGTTCCTGCCCTACTTTGGCAAGCCACATCTTGAACGGCTCCGCTTTCTTCGATGGTATAGACTGAATCAAACGTAATACTTGCTCTGTATCAGCTACATCGGTGAGACGCTTTTTGCCATCGGCAGCCGTTAATTTCAACCGGTGACAATTTGTCACCGTTTCATTCCCCTCTTCCCTGAGCCGTTGGTTTAATTTATTCCAATACTTCCGTGCAGTCTGATAATCTGCGCTTTCGGTTAACACTTGGACAATATCCACTACGGAGAAATAGTATTTCTCTGTCTCATTGTCCCATACTACGCGAATCTGTTTCGCGTCAAATAGTTTGATTGCTTCTTCCTGTGCCATAACTCGTAAAATATACTGCAAAAGTACAAAAAAAAATCCATATACGCAACTATTTGCGCATAAAAATTGCGGTAATCCAATATGTCAAATATCGCTTTTTTGTCTATCCCTCAATGCCATGCTTCCACTATACGGATACTATACGGATACCGAAGGGATAGCCGACTTACATTATCAATTCGTAGTTGGTGCTTCTGCCTGCTTCGTCCGTCTTGCGCAGGATGCCCTTTTCAACCAAGTCCTGAATGTCGCGCAGGGCGGTGGCTTGCGAGGTATGGTTCATCTTTGCCCACTTGCCGGTTGAGAGTTTGCCCTCGAATCCGTCCCATAGCCGGTTGATTACCTTAATCTGCCGCTCGTTAAGCACTACTTCTTTTTGCCGCTGCCAAAATAGCGACTTCTGCACTATCCTGTCGGTTTTCTCATTAGCGGTATTGATAGCGTCTTTCAAGGTCTGCAAGAACCATATCAGCCAAGTCGTGATATCCAAGCCGTGTCTGCCGGTGTATTCCAATGTGTCGTAATAGGCGTTTTTGTTCCTCAATATGGCAGCGGACATACTGTAAAAGCGTTGTTTCGTACCGTCAGCCCGCGCGAGCAACATATCGGTTATGGTGCGTGCCAATCTGCCGTTGCCGTCGTCAAAGGGGTGTATATTGACAAACCACAGATGTGCCACACCCGCCTTCAGAAGCGGGTCTAAACCGTTGTCAACATTCAGCCACTCAAGAAACTTGTCCATCTCTGCCTGCACATTCTCCGATACCGGTGCCTCATAATGCACCTGCTCCTTGCCCATTGCACCGCTCACCACTTGCATAGGCTCTGCCCCTGTCCTGTAACCGCCTACCGTGATAGGTATCATACCGCTTCTGCCTGTGGGGAACAATGCTGCATGCCAGTTGAATAGTCGCTCCTCTGTCAGCATGTTGTCGTGATTACTAACGGCATCCATCAGCACTTGCACCACGCCCTCAGTGTAATGGTCAGGTTGTGGCAGTCCTGCTGTTTCCAATCCTAAATGTCGCGCCACCGATGAGCGCACATTGGCAGCATTGAGTATCATACCTTCTATCTCGGCATTGCGCAGCACATCCTCGGTCATCGTCTCTAACGATGAAGCGGCTTGTGTCTCAAAACCCATCGTACTCATCTTGCCTAATAGCCTGCCTTGCAACTCATGTACCTCTGCCAAGAGGTTGATTAGACTATCATTGCTCCAACAGAAATGCGGCCACTGTTGATATTGCCATATCCAAACAGGCTGTTCCATCGTATTATCCTTTCATAAAACAAAGTGAATAACAAAGATTTTCGCCGCAAAGATAGTGCTTTTATTTTAACTATGCAAATTTTGAAGTAAAAAACCTCCCTATTCACGTCATTTTATGATGTAAATATCCGGTATTTACTGTTTATTGATTTATCAATTGACTCCGGGGATAGCGAAAGTTGACGAATGCCGAAAATTCAAATAACCGTTGCGTGCAGTCTGTAGTTCCTCTGTGCCGTCATATATCAAAGTGGAAGTAACGACATCATCGCCAAACAATTTCCTAAAATAATTCATATTCTTGAAAAAATCTGATTTAAGCGACTGTGCTGATTTAATCTCATATATAGCCAATTTGGGGTATGCCAACTCTTCCACCACATCCACTTCTTTTTGCGACTTGTCGCGATAGAAATACAAGTTAGGGTTAGTAATACCTCTATTATATCTGATTTTCATTATATCCGCCACCACAATGTTTTCAAACAAAGCCCCACGCATAAAAGAGTTTTGCACATCTTGTGCCGATTTCAGTCCCAAAAGGTATGCAGCCAATCCTGTATCGTAAAAATAGAGTTTGGGGGTCTTGACAATTCGTTTGCCAATGTTACGGAAATAAGGTTGCAGTATGAAAATGATGTAAGACGTTTCCAAAACGCTCAACCAACTATTCACAGTTCGCATATCTATTGCCAACTCATCTGCAATAGAACTGACCACAATCTCCTGCCCCACACGAGTGGCGCATAGGCGCACAAAAGCCCGAAACTTCCGAGAATCTTTTACTCCGACTATTTGCTGCACGTCACGCTGAATGTAAGTTGTGAAATAGGTATCATATACTTCTTCAGGGGGTCGATTATCTCCCCATATCGCCGGATAAAAGCCTTTGTATATCAACTCGTTGGTGTCACAATTAGCATCATTTCCTAATTCGTTTAGGCTTAATGGCATCAAACGAATGATTGCCGCCCTGCCTGCTAATGACTGTGTTATACTCTGCATAAGTAGGAAATTGCTACTGCCTGACAGAATGATACTTCGGCTTTTATCCTCATCTACTGCCACTTGCACAGCATTAAAGAGTTTGGGCAGATAGTGTGCTTCGTCAAAGATTATTTTCTTGGAGTGCGTTTGCAGAAAGCCGTTTATGTCCTGCTGTATCATGTCAAGGTTGCGCTCGTCCTCAAGATTATAATACTCATAGTCATGGAACAACATCTTACACAATGTTGTCTTGCCTGACTGACGCGGTCCGGTGATTGACACAACCGGGAATTGTGCCGCCACCCGTAAAATGTACGATTGTAATTCTCTGTTATACATAACATTACTCTATTTTTGGACATTCTTTACATTTAACTGCTAAATTTGTCCACAAAATTAGTAATTATTTTGAAAATAAACAAATTACCTATTTATTTTTTTTCAATTATGCAATAGTTTATGAATTTCAACGTGACATTTAGGGATTTTTGCACCTACGGCTTGCATGCATCCGACACCCGCCTCACAGCTTCCGACGAATAAGGATGCGGGCATAGAAAAAGTGTGAATGTATTTTCGCCGCAAGGATACGGATTTTTTTTGAGATATGCAAAGGAAATGTGCATTTTGTAGAGAAATAGGCAAAATCAGGTCGTTTTAGGCATGTATAGGGAGCAACAAACAAACGGTGGCTGATTTGCCACCGTTTGAGACAATCGGCATACTATGCCGAATAGAGAAAGAGAGATGATAACTAACGAAATCAATCGCTACAAGTCGTCATATTTTTTTTTGACTGACGTAGTCCAACCACGGCATTGGCGATGAGACCTATTATCAGAACCGCTATTTTTTTCTGTCAGGTATGAAAGCCTTGACTATACGGCGGATGAGACGAAGTGTGTTGCGGTACTCGCCCGCCTTGTTGCGCAAGGGTGCTACTACTGCATCCACAGCATCTTTCATGTGTTGCCACTCGCGGGTAATGTAATCTACATGACCATCAAGACGTTCGCGATAGATACCTGCACGGCGTTCCATCCGTTCTGTCTGATACGACAACTCGTCAATGGTCTTTATCTTGCTGAAATCAGTCATTTTCTGCCTCCTTTCTAAGACGCTGTTCTTCAATCCTGCGACCTTCTTCCGCGAAGAAGGTACGGCTCAGAAGAGAAACGAACGGGTTAATAAACAATTGTTTGCGGAATAGCAATGCCACGCCGATAAGGAGCAGGTAAACGCCTCCGATAATCAGTGCGGCTGACCATATTGGCATACAGTTCGATAAACCGTCTATCGCGGCGACGGCTCCGAAAGCCGAAACTGCAAACACCAACAATACCACTGTCAGCAGCAACAAAAACAGCCCCAACACACGGCTAAGACCGCCTATTATTCGCAACTTGCCAACAGTGACGCAAGTCTTCAGGTACGCGCGTACATTCGACTGTACTTCATCAATAAATGCATTCTTTTTTTTCATACTATGCCTCCTTCGTTACCCTCTCTGCTGCGTCTGCCTCCGCCTCTTCTCTCTCTTCAAAAGCATCAGAGATGTCATTTTTCACTTTCTCACAATAATCGGTGACGCGTTTCTTTGCTCCACCGGCAAAATCGGAGATTTGTTTGCGGGTATCTTCGCCCGACTGCGGGGCGAGTAATAGTGTAGCGGCAGCACCAATAACGATACCGCCTGTGAACAACATGGTTCCTTTTACTAAATCGTTCATAATAAAATGGTTTTAGATATTAACATTATATTTGGTTATCTTCGTTTCTTTGCCGCTATTGTTTTATTACCAAAATTATGCCTATTTCACCATATATTCAAACAATAGGTATATATTGCAGGCATATAGAACAACTATTCGGCTTATGGGAATATCTGCTAACATGTTGAAGTGTGACAACAACGTAAATCCGAGGCGGTAGGAACACATATTGTTCTATATGCACTTGTTATTGGTGTGTATGCCTTTATACTGAAGATAACGTTTGTATATATGACCAACTTCAATTACTTTTGCAATTGAATATCCGCAGACGAGCCGTCCGCGTCCCAAGGCGACCAATCTTAACTTAATCTTTAAATTATATCGTTATGGTTAAAACAAGTACTAAAGTATGGATGTGCCTTGCCGGTGTAGCATTAGTGGCACTCGGAGTTGTTTGCCTGTTAAATCCGGGCAACACTATTTTCAGTCTCGCGTGGGCTATTGGTCTTATCCTGCTCGTTGCCGGTTGTAGCAACTGCGCAGAGTGGTTCACTATTGGTCGTCATCTGCCGCAGCGTCATCTCACTATGTTGTTGGCAGTGATGGAGATACTGCTTGGTATCCTGCTGCTTATCAATCCTACCGGTTTGGCTGCTGCTCTGCCCTTCCTCTTCGCTGCATTCGTGCTGATTGAGGGTTTGAGCCTGACCTTTGAGTCGTTTGATTTTAAAAAAGTAGGCTTCAAGTATTGGTGGTGTCTGCTTATCCTCGGTTTAGGCGGCATAGCTCTCGGCGTGTATGGCTTGTTCTACAACCCGACAGCCAGTGCCAAGATACTCTCTGCAGTAGTTAGCATCGGTATCATAGTTGATGGTGTCGGCTATTGGGTTCGCCTTGCCGGTATCAACAAGTTTGAAAAACGCATCAAGAAAATTGGTGACCGTTTCCGTTACATCGAAGACATTGAAGATGTAGAGGCAGAAGAGGTTAAATAACCCTTCTACTCTCGGCATAGTAAACTACGAATCGGTCAGTGGTCTTGAAAATTAAACACCAATAGGTCATTGGTGATTCGGAATTAAAAACAGCAAGCATCTTTCTGATTGCTTGCTGTTTTTTACTATAGGGGTTACTTAACCTCCCCTATTCGATTGCTTGAAAAATAAACCATAAAACATATTTCGACACTACACTTATTCAATCTATCAAACAAAGTCAGCGATGTAGAAGAAAAAAACGACCAATTGATAATTAATGGCATGTAACTGATAATTGGTAATCCAAAAAAAAGCAGTAAATTTGCAGCGTTTTTTTAGTTTATCAGTTTTATTAGACAAAACAAAAGCGTAAAAGCGCAAAATCAACCATAGGATCGAAAATTAAACAACAAATAAATATGAAAAAGACTTTTTTTACCTTCATTCTCTTGGTATGTGTTTCGTGTGTAATGATGAATTGTTCGACAAATGATCCTGATTCGTCATCCTCAACCAATATAGAGACTAATACCGGTGATGACGATAATGATTTGGTGGATAACCAAACATGGTCATCTTCTTTAGATATCGTTTGGAATGGTGCTTCGGCAGAGATTAGCGGTTCAATAGACGGCATAACCGTTACCAATTCCAATGGTTATGTAACTATTACTTCCACTGTCAAGCATGTAGTTTATAACGTCAGCGGTTCCGGTACAGGTCAGTTGAGTCTCTACAGTGATTATAAATTTCAATTAGCGTTTCAAGGTTTAACCTTGGCTTGCTCCGATGGTCCTGCAATCAATAACCAATGCCATAAAACATGCTATGTGGTTGTCAATGGCACAAATACTCTCTCCGATGGTTCGTCCTATGCTTCGTCCTCTGAAGACCGCAAGGCAGCATTCTTCAGCGAGGGACAACTATCTTTCTCCGGTTCCGGCAGTCTAAATATTACAGGTAATTACAAACATGCCTTGGCGTCAGATGATTATATACGTTTTTGTGCAGATATGACCGCCGACATAACGCTTACCGCCAAAGTCAGCGATGGCATACATACCAATGACGGTATTATCATCAATGCCGGAACACTGACTATCAATGCTGTAGGAGAAGGTATTCAATGTGATACCAGCAGCATTGTTATCACCGGCGGCGAGGTAAATATCACCAGCACGGGAGACAAAGGTATTTTGGCATACGGCAATATAGAGATTAGCGGCGGCACAATCAATGTTACCAGTTACGGCAAGTGCATCAAAACAAAAGGTAATCTGATAGTCAGCGATGGTACAATCATTGCCGTTTGCAACGGTAAATCCGGTTATTCCAACACGCCCGAAGGTATTGAAGCCAAGGGTACAATGACTATCTCCGGCGGTCAAATCTATGCACAAGCTTCAGACGATGCTATCAATTCAGGCGGCAATATGACCATCAGCGGTGGTTATGTCTGCGCCTATTCAACGGGCAATGACGGTATTGATGCTAACGGCAACTGCTATATCAAAGGCGGCATGATATATGCCATTGGTGCATCATCTCCCGAAGTGGCAATTGATGCAAACACAGAAGGCGGCTACAAACTCTATATACAAGGCGGCACAATCGTAGCTGTCGGTGGTTTGGAGAGCGGGAGCAGTTTGTCGCAAAGTTGCTACTCCGCCTCTTCATTGAGTAAATCCACATGGTATGCCCTGACTGTCGGAAGCGATGCCTTTGCTTTCAAAACACCATCCGGCGGAGGTTCACCACTCGTTGTTTCCGGTTCTTCTACTCCTACTCTCTCATCCGGTGTGTCCGCTTCAGGCACATTGATATTTAACGGTTTAGCCTACTATCCCGCAACAGTCAGCGGCGGTTCATCGGTCAGCCTCTCGTCTTATTCAGGCGGAAATTCAGGCGGGGGGAACCCCGGCGGACCGGGAAGCGGTCACGGATTCTAATAGTATGAACACTTATGATGCAGGCATGGTTCTAATGATGAAATGATGAAAAGTGAAAGTAGAAAGATGAAAAGTGAAAAGTGAAAGGTGAAATGATGAGTTAAGGACTTTGTGTCAAAGCAGTGAAGCCCAATAATTTTCAGATTCATCCATTCACGCCGCACTCACCGAAAAATATTTTTAGATGCACACGTTTTATAAGTTTTTTTTGCGCTATTCAATTTTTTTTTGTAATTTTGCAACCGATTTCGAATGTGAGCATCGCTCGCGAGCCTTGGTAAAGGCAAGGGGTAACCCGATAATATTCCAAATGAGTATTAATTTAAAGGGTTACTTTTTTTATGCAAAAATCCCAAGTTTTAACGTATTTGTACAACACAATTATTGTGTTGCTTCTTTTGGCAGGCATAATGTATGTTGTGCTGCAGTTCACTCATTTCGGTCGTATTGAATACACGGACAACGCCCGCGTGTGTCAATATATCGCGCCGCAGAACACCCGCGTGCAGGGTTTTATTAAGGAGATTCGCTTCGAGGCGTACCAACATGTAACCGAGGGCGACACTCTCGTCATCATCGAGGATAGTGAGTTCCGGCTCCGTTTAGCGCAAGCGCGTAGTGACCTTGCGCGTGTCAAACAGCAGTCCAAACAAGCAGGCACCTCTATCCGCACTACCAACAATAACATCTCCGCTATCGAGGCATCCAAATCTGAGGCTAAGGCGAACATGGACAATCTCCAACGCGAGGATTACCGATATGAGCAGTTGCTCAAGACCGGTTCTGTATCTCAGCAAATCTACGAGCAGACACATACGGCATACCTTGCAGCGCAGGCGCGTTACGAGCAAATTTGCCACACAATAGAGATGCAGAAGTCCGTCGTGGATGAACAGGGTTATAACCTCTCGGCATCAGAAGCGGCTATCCGGTTGGCAGAAGCGGCGGTCGAACTCGCCGAACTCAACCTCTCCTATTGCTACATCCTTGCTACACACAGCGGTGTGGTGGGAAGTCGTGATATCAATGTTGGAGAATTAGTCAATCCGGGACAGACACTCGTCTCTATCGTTGATGAGAAAAAAATTTGGGTAGAGGCAAACTACCGCGAGACGCAACTGCCGAATATCAATGAAGGTGCGCAGGTATCTATCCATGTGGACGCAGTGCCCGACCGCGAGTACATTGGTCGCATCGAATGTCTTTCAGATGCAACAGGCAGTGCGTTCTCACTCATACCTATTGACAACGCAACAGGTAACTTCGTCAAAGTTGAACAACGTCTCACAATCCGCATCTCTCTCGCCGAGAATAGCGCAGAGGATTTAGAGATGCTAAAAGCAGGCTATAGCGTTGAGTGCGAAGTGAGGTATTAGAAGAGAGATGAAATGATGAAAAGTAGAAAGTAGAAAGTTGAAAGTTGAGAGTAGAAATTTCCAATGTCAAATCACCAGTTACCAATAACAAATAGAACTGCAACACCGTTCACTATGCCGATGTTCAAGGACTGGGTGCCGAAGTGTATTCAGCCGTGGATTTATATCGTGCAGGTGTTTTGTTTTCAGTTCTCAGGCGGCGTGTATCTCGGCGCGCTCGAAGCCGTACGCGGCACTACGGCATTGATGCTCGAAGACCTGCTGATGTGCCTTTATGCCGGACTTGCAGGCATGGCGGTCTATTTCCCGCTACTCTTTCGAATGAAGTTCCGTTTCACGAATCAGCAACTGCTTTGCGGAGCCGCTGTCGTCATCGGAATCTGCAATTTTATCACCATGCACACAACGAACATGGCTATCCTGCTACCTGTTTGTTTCATCGCCGGCATGGCGAAATTGCAAGGTACATTCGAGAATATGAGTAACATCCAACTATGGATGACACCCACGCGCGATTTCGGTGTATTCTTCCCTATCCTGCACATAGTCCTGCTTACCGCCATCACCGGCAGTGCTTGGCTCGCAGCGGTCTTTGCCTTCCATTTCAGTTGGCAGATGATGCACGTCTTTACCATCGGTACGATGTGCCTCGTCATCCTTATCCAACTAACCCTCTGCCGCCCATTCTGCCCTATGCCGCAACGCATGTCGCTTCGGGGCATTGACCTTGCGACAGGACTGCTGATAAGTACGCTGATGCTGATGATCAGTTATATCCTCGTCTATGGCGACCATTACATGTGGTTCCGCACACCGCGACTCAGATGGGTACTCGCTCTTTGTTTCCTGCTCCTTGCACTTATCCTCTATCGCCTCAAAACTGTGGAGAAACCTTTTATCTCGCTTGAGATTTTCAAATATAAAAATGTCCTCGCCATCCTTTTTGTTACCGTCCTTGCGGAACTGATGTTAGGCGCAGAACACACGCTCGAAGAGATTTACTGGTCAGAGGTACGCGGATTAGAAGAACATACCAAGACAGCCCTATGTCTCTGGTCGTTGCCGGGTGTGTATATCGGCGTACTGATTACGCTTTTCTGGTTAGGACATAAAAAGTGGAAAGTCTGGAAACTGTTTGCCATCGGTTTTAGTTGCATACTCGGCTATGCAATGTCGATGTATTTTCTCATAGACGTAAACGTACCCATCGAACAATACCGTTTGGCACTTGCTCTACGCGGTTGCGCGTACGCTATCCTTGCAGTCTCGCTCATGTGGTCGCTACACGAATCAGTACATGATTTTGAACATTTCTTTATGGCATTGTTTATCTTCAATGTTATCCACATGTACCTCGCCGGTGCATCCGGTTATGGACTCTACACCACCGGTTTTAAGCACCTCATGGCGGATAATATGTCCCGCTACGGCGCATACCTGACGCTTTCTTCTGAAACTCCGGAACTGCTCTCCACTCTCAACTCCCAACTTTCAACTTTAAGCGTCAGCGTCATGTCAGTAACCCTCAAACAAATCTTCGGTCAACTCGTCTGGGCATCCTCAATAATGACATTAGCCTTCCTGCTACTCGACATCCCACGCGTCCGCACAGGCATAGAGAAAGTGCCATACTGGCCGGTCTATGGCATCAAGATGCTCTCGCGACTAAAATAAACAAAAAATTCTGCTTACAAAATGGGACGCAGACGGCTCGTCTGCGGAAATTAGTATCTCTCGAAACTACCTTCTCTCACAAAGAGTACAGGGAGACAATATCATCGGCTTGGCATTGGATGAAAGGATGAAAGGATGAAAGGTTGGCCGCTCTCAGTCATACTTATTCGTATGCCTCTGTCGTGCAAATGCGCCAATGCGCTCACGAACCTTCAAACCATACTTATCTACCACATATTCAAAGCGGTCTCTACCAAGTGGATCACCACCGGTAAAGTCACGGCGATACATATACTACAACTTCATACCGCCTATTCCGGGGTCTTTCTCACGAATATTACGTATGTACTCAACCGCAAACGCCTCTTGAGCCACACGCCGAAGAACGATATTCTCATCGTACTTGTAATATGCCTGCTTGGTAACACCAAGTAGTCCGCAAAGACTGCTAACTTGATATGTATTAGCGTCTTTTGCGTGCAGGTTATTCACTACTTGATGCCAGTTTTTTTTCGTATGCTAATGCCAAACTGTTGCTCTGCTACATTTATCATCTCATCGCACACATCGGCGCGAAGAGATACCTGCGCTAACGCCTTCTTCAAACGCTTTATCTCTGCTTGAAGAGCGGTTACATCTAACGATTCAGATAGGTCTGTTATGGGGCTTTCTGTTGCCTTTTGAGGCTCTGCTGAAGACAGATCCTGTTGCATTGTTACTTTTCCTTGTCGTTTCATCACTAATTCATTTTGAGGATTTTCGGTTGCAAAGTTACGAATCCAATTTGAAATAGTGTTCTTACTTAACGAAAAAATCTGAGCTATCTTACGACAACCGAGATGTTCCTCGTAGTACAACTTGACTGCACGATCATAATACGCAGTCCGCTTTTGGCTTTCATACTTCCACATAATTGTTGACTTTTATGAGTCAACTTTTTTCAGGGAAAGACAAAAATTTTTCGATATTCTTTACCAACTCATCTTTTAACTCTCTTTCTTTGTATCGATCTTTAAGGCAGAAGAAATCAAACTGATACGGGTCTTTTGTAAGTTGTTGCGCAAGGTCGCTATCCACCACAGGCAAAGTATTCGTGAAATTCGTGAGAGCCTTGCCTTGTCGTTCGTACAAATCTGTTGAAAGGAAATTCAAGAGTACATCTCGCGACCAACCATTTTGGTATGCTTGATGAACATAGAACAATGCTTTTGCGGCATCTTTCTTGCATTTATCAATGATACAAATGTGATGCCCCCATGGGATAGCTAAAAATTGTGCAAGAAGTTGTTGTACAACTTGGTTTTGGCTATTAAACAATGTATTTGCTTCGTTGATAGCAGTCTCTTGTATTTTTACAACAGGTTGTTGTAAATTTTGCGTGGGATGATTTTCATCATTTTTTACAACAAGTTGTTGTAAATTTATAAATTCCTGATTATATGTCAAAAACCACTTTTTGCAATAGTATAGATTGGTGGTTGAAAGTCCACTAATACCGGGCAAGGCATCTTTTAGGTCTTGGCTGATGGATTGCATTACGCTTTCACCCCATCGTTCTTCCACTTTCAGCGCAACTATTTCACTACCGAGTTCCCAATAGAAACGTAACATCTCTTTGTTGATATGTACTGCTGCTTTTATTTGACTTTGGCGGAAACGTTGGCTCAACGACTGAATCCATAAACGGTATTCGTTATTGATATGTATAAGGTTACTCATATTCTTTATTGTTTAATCTTGTCAAAAAATTCAACGGCTACGCAGCGTCCAAAGGCACGCTATCGCTACCAATTCGGCACCCCATACGAACAAGTTCTTTGGGAACCCCGCAGCCCATCACTGCGTTACTGTGTTGCCTAAATATTTCTTTTTTCATCTCGCACCTTATCTAAGCGGAGACCACTCTTTCCGTTTCATCAGAACGACGCTCTATGTCTTTTCCTGATTTTAACAATTTATTTAATTTCCGGCGAATTTCGCCATGCTCTTCTATTGGTCATCTCTCGGTACGTTATTAGTCGTCTTCTAATTCATCCTCGTGGAGCATGTATTCATATTCTGTGCCTATCGGCTTTCGCGGTCGTATTCTTTTCTATACTCCATAATATCAGGCATAGTCAATATTAGCATTCTACGTTCTTGTGCGAAAACGATTGCGATAAATTTGCGTGAAAATTTACTGCTATTTTGGCAGATATGCAAATAAATCTATACATTTTCGGTCTTACGACCTAATGGACGAAACAGATGTTTACTTGCAGACACAAGGCTCAAGCATCGTCGTTTTTGGCTGTAGCGAGGTATTCGGAGAGTATTATGTCACTACGGTGCGAGTAGCACTATTGGCGGATGAAATATAAAGACTATCGGGCAGAATAACATTCATTTACTCCTGCCTGCGTTTGCGGAATTGAGAAGGCGTGGTGCCGAGGAATTTCTGCACATAACGGGTAAAATAGGCTTCCGACGAAAAGTGCAAATCAAAAGCAATGTCTGACAGCGGGCGATAAGTCTCGGTCAGTTGGCGCACAATCTCGTTGACAGTGTAAAGTTCAATCCAGTAAGATGCAGGCTGATGCGTGCAAAGACGACTGATTTCCGACAGATAATGCGGTGTGATACAGAGTTCAGACGCATAATATCCCAATTCTCTTTCAGTGCGATACACACCCGTTTCAAGCTGTTCCACAAACCGTTGCATCAGTTCGGCAGCACGCTTGGGGATGTCTGTCGGTTGCGATCGACGGGCATGAATATCGTAGAGATTAAGCACATGCACCATCGTCAGCGTCTCTATCATCTCGCTGTAATAAGTGTGTTCCGTCAGTTGCAGCCGCTCGCGCAACAGACGTATATCTTGCGCACATACGGTATATTCTGCCGGACTGAGATGCATCACCGGCTCACTCAACAGCGATAGGTGCCCGAACATGCCGTAGTTATTCTGCGACCGAAGGCGGTGAGCCATCTCACTGCTCAAAACAAACACATCCCCGACAAACGGCTCGCCGCTCGTTTCCTCTCTCGTGTTTCCGCCTTTTGTCCTTTCCTCTATTTCCCTTATCATACTGACATTCGGGAATATAGCATAATCGCCTGCGGTGATTATAACATCTCTGTTCTGCACGCGAATCCGTATGCTCCCATGCCTGCACATCAGATGCAGTACGGCAGTTGTGTGCTGACGAATAACATCAAGCGACAGCGTTTCAATAAAAAGTACACCCTGTTCCATTTTTCCTTATTTCATCATTCCATCATTTCATCATTCCATCATTTCATCATTCCATCATTTCATCATTCCATCATTCCATCATTCCATCATTCCATCATTTCATCATTCCATCATTTCATCATTCCATCATTTCATCATTCCATCATTCCATCATTTCATCATTCCATCATTTCATCATTCCATCTGTCATGATTGCAAATTACGATTTCGATTGCAAAATTAGTTAAAATCCACAATATGTACAAATATTACTCCATTTTGCATAATACCCGTATCAGAAAAAAGCACTACTTTTGCAGCGTCACATCAGGAGCGCGAGCATCCTGCTCGCGACTTAAATAAAAAAACCATCAAAATCAAACGCACAATATGAAAACAAAAGTCTTAACCCTCCTCGCAGGCATATTAGCCCTGACGAGTTGCAATGCGCAAACAACTAAAAACGAAACGAATATGAATAGCAAGAAAGCAATCGTGGTCTTCTTCTCCCATGCCGGAGAGAACTACTCCGTAGGCAACATCAAAACGGGCAACACCAAGATTGTTGCCGACTACATCTCCGAACTCATCGGTGCCGACCAAGCCGAGATTGTAACACACAAGTACGATGGCATGGCTTACACGCCGCTCACCAACCTCGCCCAAGACGAACAAATCAACAACGAGCGTCCGGATTTCGAACTGGAACTAACCACCTCAAACGGCACAGTCCTCAAACCCTCGAACACCGACAATCCCTTCGCCGACTACGACACCCTCTTCATCGGTGGTCCCGTCTGGTGGGGCACCTACCCGCAGGTGATGTTCACTTTCTTCGACCGCTACGACCTCAACGGCAAAACCATCTATCCCTTCACCACCCACGAGGGCAGCGGTCTCGGCTCCTGCGTCAGCGATATAAAGAAAAACTATCCCCGTGCCTCCGTACAGAAAGGCTTCTCTATCTACGGCCACGATGTCCGCACCGGCAAAACCAAAGTCGAGAACTGGCTCAAAGGACTGTAAATCGAATAGGACTTGCATAAAACAAAAAACACAGAAAAATGATGTGCGCTCTTGTGTATGTCATTATTTTTGTGTAATTTTGCAACGCAAAATCATAAAAACACACAGTTATGCCGGAAATCAGTCGCTTTTATGGAATAGTAATTACGATGTATAACTCGGAGTACAACCCTCCGCACTTTCACATTCGTTACAATGATTACCGCGCTACAATGGATATTAATACCGGCGAAATCAATGGTAACTTACCTCGTCGCGTACTGAGTCTTGTATATGAATGGTTCGACCAGCATAAAGACGAACTGAAAGAGAATTGGCTTCGCATGGAAAAAGGCGAAGAGATTATTAATATTAAACCAATTGACTAATATGAATCTGATTTGGATAAATAGCGCCAAGTATTTAGGGGATTACCGTTTGTCTCTGTCATTTTCTAATGGCGAGCAGCGTGTGTTTGATGCGAGAGAGTATATTGCGTCTCATCCTTTGTTTGCGTCTCTTAATGACAAACAATTGTTCAGCCGGTTTCAGTTGGATGGCTGGACTGTATCATGGCAAGATGGTCGCCTGGATATAGTGCCCGAATACTTATATGAAATAGGCACTCCGGCATAAATATACCGTTGAAAATTACGAATAAATATAGAAACAAACAAAATCCACCTATGGCATAAAACAACTTATAGGGGGAAAATAAATACACGTCCCTCTCCGAGACATTAAATAAGGAGACAGTCAAGCGCAAAGCGTTGCGCTAAAACATATTAAAAAACAGCATTACTATTATTTCGCGTTTACCGAAAGCGTAGGAAACTTAACGGAAATAAAACGAAGAAATAATAAAAGCTATTCGTAGGACACGAATAACTTGTATCATCTATGTATAGTAATGCCGCGCCTTTTAGGCGTGGATTTCTTATAGATGATATAGGCTTCATTTCCTACGCTGCCTTGGTAAACGCATAAGAAATTCACGTCTTTCTTATGTCGTCTCACGGATTAATAGTATGCGCAAACGCAAAACTATCAATCCACATGTTAGACATCAATACCATTAAACTCATAATTTGGGATTTGGATGATACCTTTTGGAAGGGTACATTATCCGAAGGCGGAGCACAAGTTATCACAAAAAATATCCAACTAATAAAAGACACCACAGATGCCGGTATCATAAACTCTATTTGCTCAAAGAACGAACCTACTCCAACCATACAGTACCTGAAACAACTGGGAATTTGGGATTATTTCGTATTTACATCTATTAATTGGGACAACAAAGGCGTACGAATCCGGCAAATAATTGAACAGATGGCTCTACGTCCCCAAAATGTATTGTTTCTTGACGATAATGTGCATAACTTGAATGAAGCCAAACACATCTTTCCTCTATTACAAATAGCAGAGCCTGCGGAAATACCGACTTTGATTGAGCAAGTGGCTTTATTGCCCAAGAAAGATACCTCTCATAAACGGCTACAACAATACAAGGTGCTGGAAACAAAAGCCCAAGAAGCAAAATCCTATGATTCAAACGAGGCATTTTTGTATGCAAGCAATATTCGGGTAGAGATACACACAGATTGTTTGAATCAAATGGAGCGTCTGCATGACTTGATTCTACGGAGCAATCAACTCAATTTTACAAAGAAACGCATTTCACAAGAAGAACTTATAACCCTTTTGAATGATAATCATTATCAATGTGGTTATGTGTCTGTTATTGATAATTATGGCGATTACGGTATAGTAGGTTTTTACGCTTTACGCAATAACACATTAGAACATTTCGTGTTCTCGTGCCGTACCATGGGGCAAATGATTGAACAATGGGTATATGCGCAATTAGGGTTTCCGCAGTTGGAAGTGGTAGGTGAGGTACGCACACAATTAAACAAAACGGATTGCCCACTATGGATCAATCAAATTAATTGTGCTTCATCCAACAATCATAACCGCCAACAAATTTCTTCATGCAACATACTATTGAAAGGTCCATGTGACTTGGCTCACTCGCAAAGTTATTTGCGTCAAGTTGGGCATGTAAGTACCGAATTTACATACGTGGACAACTCTGGAAAGATTATTGAAGGATACAATCATTCTGTCCACATATTAGGTTTACATGAGTATTCTGATAGCGACAAAGAGGTCATCGTCAAAGAATGTCAGTTCGTTGATGCTGCAATGCTCGATGGTTCGTTTTTTACCGGCAATTACGATGTTATCTTCTTATCCTCTTTGATAGAAACGCCATACGGAATATATCAAAAGAAAGGAACAAATATAAGAGTAGTATTTGGAGGAAAACATAAACCGTTAACCTCTCCATCCAATTGGAATGATTACATTTCCGGTAAGTTATACAACGGAAGAAATCATTTTACGGAACAATATCTGCGAGATTTTTCCACCAATTACGAATTTGTTGGTTCAACAACGCCGGAAGATTACTCAAACTTTCTCAGAAAGGCATTAGAGTGGTTGCCGAAGAAAACAACTTTGTGCATCATTCTTGGAACGACTTACCACCATAACGGACAAAAAGAATGGGCAGAAGAACATCGTTTATTAAATCAAGCAGTTATATCTTTTGCCAAGACAAATCCTCGCTTGCGATATATTGCATTAGACGATATTATCACAGGAGAGAGTGATTTCATGGACAACTCTCTTAATCACTATACTGCACGAGTATATTATGAGATAGCACAAAAGATGGGGGCTATAATTGAGGATTGCACAGGTATTTCCTTCAGTGGCTATTCAAAATACATTTTATGGTTTGACCATATCTTAAACAAAGGTAAATTCATCGTTACCAAATTGTTTTCTACAAATAGCGCGATGTATAAGGTTCTCAAGCCGATATATTTAAAATTAGCACGCAAAAAGAAAACGATATAGACGATTTCTATGTGCATACTTATTTCCAGCCTGCTTCCCATCCGAGCAGGCTGGCTCTTTCTTCTTGACAGTTGCCGCCGTTTGCCAAACGCCGCTTTTCTTACGTGTTTATCCCTCTTCCTACGAAAAGTATAAAAATTTCCGTGATTTGTGTAAAGCCAATTCGAGAAAAAGCAGTATCTTTGCACTCGATTTGTAAAACGCAATAAATGAACAAAAAACAAAGACAGAAACATAATGATACTACATATTTAGGAGGACACTAATATGACGCACAAGATACAGAAAACCAAACTCTTTATATTGTTTGCTGCGACATGCCTATTTGCAGCGTGCAACAAAACAAACGAAACAAACAAAGATATGACACAACTCTCGTTTTCCACCGAGCAGGCGGCAGCGATGTCTGCTATCGCTTGCAATGAAGCCAAGGGCGACCTTGCGGCTCTTGAACCTGCCATACAAGCCGGTTTAGATGCAGGTCTAACCGTTAATCAAGTCAAAGAAGCACTCTCGCAACTCTACGCCTATACGGGTTTCCCGCGTTCGCTCAATGCACTCGGAGTGTTGCAAAAGATAGTCGAAAGTCAAAAGTCGAAAGTCGAAAGCATCATTGAAGGCAAAGAAGCCTCGCCGCTACCTTCTGACTATGATGCCTTGAGAGAAGGCACACGCGTGCAGACCATGCTTACTGGACAGCCGTTCAATTATGATTTTGCACCGCAAGAGGATTATTACCTCAAGGCGCACTTGTTTGGCGACATCTTCGCCCGCGATATTCTCACCTATGCCGACCGCGAACTGATTACGGTCAGTGCATTGGCAGGCTTGGAAGGCGTGGAACCGCAATTGAAAGCCCATATTGCCGGTGCGCGTAACATGGGCGTGACCGAGGAACAACTGCAAGGTATCATCGTTGCCCTAACCGCCAACAGCCTCTTCACCGAAGCGGGAAGAGTTGCCAAAACATACGATGAACTTTCAACTAAATCGGCTTTCGACCTTGAGCGCAGCGGTCTTTCTACCTTCGACTCCCCATGGTCGCAAGGCGCACCAAACTCCGCATACGCGCAGTTCTTCGTGGGTAACAGTTATCTGCAACCCTATTACGGCGGTGTGGCGAATGTGACTTTTGAGCCTGCTTGCCGCAATAACTGGCATATCCACCACGGAGCGGTGCAGGTGCTGGTCTGCGTGAGTGGTCGCGGCTGGTATCAAGAATGGGGTCAACCTGCCGTTCCGCTTACTCCCGGCACGGTCATTGCCATCCCTGAAGGAGTCAAACACTGGCACGGTGCCGCTGCCGACTCATGGATGCAACACCTCGCCATCCACACGCAAGAGCAATCGGGTGCCTCCAACGAATGGTGTGAAGAAGTTAATGATAACCAGTATGATCAATTATAAATCATGAAAAAGATTCTTTCTTTTGCTATCGCTATGATAGCTCTCTCCGCATGTACCGAGCAGGCTCAAACGAATCACCTCATTATTGCCGAGCAAGGTGTTTTTGCTTCCGGCGGCAGTGTGACCGAACCCATTGAAGGCGAGTATGACCCTACGCAGAACTGGCTCGACCTCTCACGCAAAGGTACAACTACCCATGTCGATCATGCCAACACATTCTATCAAATTCCGGCAGACGGGAACGGCATTCCCGTGGTCTTTCTGCACGGTTATGGTCAGACACGCACCGGCTGGCAAACCACCCCGGACGGACGCGAGGGATGGGCGGATTTGTTCTTGCGCAAAGGGTATTCCGTTTTCTTGGTGGACCAACCGCGCCGGGGCGCAGCAGCTGCTACCGAACTCATCGTCAATGACCCTGCTGACGTGGACGGAAACAAGTTCCGCGTGGGCGAACAGGCTTGGTACACCCACTTCCGCATCGGGCGCGTGGCCCCCGAACGGTACGAGGGTTCGCAGTTCCCGAAGGGTGCAGAGGTTCAGACTCAGTTTTTCTGCCAGTTGACCCCCAACACAGGTAACTACGACGAGACGCTTTTCGGGCAGGCACTAAGCGCAGTGCTTAATGATGTGCAGCACAAGACAGACCACAAGGCTGTTTATGTCACCCATTCGCAGGGCGGTCGTGTCGGATGGGCTACGGAAGCGGACAATATAGCCGCTATTGTGGCGGTTGAACCCGGATTTGCACCTATAGTCGGTTCGGCTGAATACCGAAAATTCCTCAATGCCCGAATACCGATGTTGTTCCTTTTCGGCGACTACATAGAAAACGGTCCCGAGGACATCCAATCAACCGATTTCTGGCAGATGGTCATGAACCAATGCCGCGATTTTGCAGAGCATTATAATGCAGACGGCGGTGATGCCACGGTCATCTATCTGCCGGACGCGAACATCCACGGAAACAGCCATTTCATGTTCCAAGAACTCAATAACGCACAGATTGCCGACCTCATCGCAGGGTGGCTTGAACAGCATAATCTATAATACTATATAACATGCAAAAACTAACATTACCTGGCGGCATTCAGATGCCGATTTTGGGCTACGGCGTGTACTGAGTCACACCCGAAAACTCGGATTGTTAGTGTTCCTTTGCATCTATATTTCAGCAAGAAAATCCGTAGGATAACCGAAAGATACCTGAAGGATAGCCGTATGATAGTGCTACACACACCGTAGGCACGCCGAACTCGCACCGCTCGCTGACCGTCCCTGAATACAAGCCTGCCGCTAAGCGCACCCCCAAGCCCCCGACCACCCTCTACGGCTTCATCCTCTCCGAACTCTCAAAGGACATAAAAAGTCAATAGAAAAACAAAAAAAATCCCATTCCTGACTCCAAATGTCAGTTATATCCCATACCTTTGCAGGCAGAAAATAGATGATACAACACACAAAAAACCTTTTTTACAACACTAAACTTGCATTAACGATAAAAAACTAGTACTTTTGCAGTTTCAAATATAACATTTTCTTTATGGCAACCAACCTAATAAATGCTAAAGCAGCAAAGAACGATGAGTTCTATACGCAATATGCCGACATCCAAAAAGAGGTAAATGCATACATTGAATATAATCCTGACACCTTTCGTGGCAAGACTGTGCTTCTGCCTTGCGATGACCCCGAATGGAGCAACTTCACCAAGTTCTTTGCGCAGAACTTTGAATACTTTGGACTAAAGAAATTGATTTCAACCTCTTATGCTGTTGAAAGCAAGAAATACCGCGTTAACCCGGAACCCACTTTATTTGAAACACAAAGCCCGTTGTACGACATAGACAAAACCCGTATCAAGGGCAAGATATTTACCCTCACTCACGATACTAACCAAAACGGACGCATAGACATCAACGACCTTGAATGGCAATATCTCGAAGGAGATGGCGATTTCCGCTCAAAAGAAGTAACTGCCCTTCGCGATGAAGCCGACATCATAATTACCAATCCGCCGTTCTCTCTATTCCGTGAGTTCCTTAGTTGGATAGTAAAAGGTGGCAAACAATTCCTTATCATCGGCAATATGAATGCCATTACCTACAAAGAGGTATTTCCGCTGATAGCACAAAATAAGTTGTGGCTGGGCACAACGGATGTGCGTTGGTTCTTTCAAGGCAGTACAAATAGTTCCCTTTATGAAGCTGCTCATTCCCGTTGGTTTACCAATTTAGACCATGGCTTGCGACATAAACCGCTGCAACTTATGACCATGGCGGATAATATAAAATTTAGCAAACACAAGGAAATCAAAGGCATTGGATACCAACACTACGACAACTACGATGCTATCGAAGTGCCATATACCGATGCGATACCTTCGGACTACGAAGGAGTAATGGGAGTTCCAATCTCTTTTCTCGACAAATACTGCCCCGAACAATTTGAGATTTTAGGTGCAACGCAAAGAGAGTGCCACGATGAAGTGCCTGACACCCGCAAATATGATGATTATTGGGAAGTACAACCGAATGGTGAACGGACTGGTTCTACTGGTGGAAAAACAAACGAAAATGGAAATCTTTTGAGGAATGACGGCAAACACAATTACTTTGAAAATTCCGAAGGCAGACAAATACAATCCACCTATCAGCGCATCTTCATTCGTTGGAAGCGGTGATTTTTGACACACGCCCCCCTGCCCCCCTCTAACTTAGAGGGGGAGTAAAGCAAGTCTATCCCTTCGGTATCCATATAGTATCCCTATAGTGAAAGTAATGAAATAAACGGAATAATTGACTAACAGATATGGAACACTTATCTCGTGCCGACTACATTGAGGCAGTGAAAACAATAAAAGAAGCCATTCAGCAGAGCCGATACAGAGCGGCTAAATTGGTGAATAGCGAAGTGCTCGCTCTCTACTATTGGGTGGGTAACTATGTGTCGGTCAATAGTCGCATTGGTGCTTGGAATACCAACGCTATAGCAACTATATCTAAGCAGTTACAGCAAGAAATGCCCGGACTGAAAGGGTTTAGTGAGACCGGTATTAAAGATATGCGTATTTTCTATGAGGCATGGAGTCCCTATCTAAATTGGCAACCGATAGTTGCCGATTTGCCCCATGCCTTGCCGTTTGAGGTCGTACAAAATCGGCAACCGATAGTTGCCGATTTATCACAGGCTGATAGCGAGTGTTTTATGCAAGTCGGATTTAGTTTGCACCGTCAAATTATCCGTTATACCTCCACATTGGAAGAACGCCTGTTCTACATCCGTGAATGTGCAACACACTTTTGGAGCAAGGATTTTCTTATCACCCAACTCAAAGCCGATGTGTTCCATACCGAAGCAGCGCGAAATAATTTCCAAACGGCTATCTCTGACACTCGTTTGCGCGATAAAGCCATGCGGGTATTCCGCGAAGATGTAGTGATGGACTTTCTGAAACTACCGGACCCGGATGATGTGGATGAAAAAGATGTGGAGCAGCAGATTGTGAAAAACATCAAGAATTTTATTATGTCCTTAGGCAGCGATTTCAGTTTTATGGGAAACCAATATCGCATCATTGTTGAGGGGGAAGAGAGTTATATTGATCTCCTGTTCTACAACCGCCGTCTGCGTTCGCTTGTGGCAATCGAACTGAAAGGCGGCAAGTTCCTGCCCGAATATGCAGGCAAGATGAACTACTACCTGTCGGCTTTGGATGAATATGTGCGATTGCCGGATGAGAATCCGAGTATTGGAATCATTCTTTGCCGTTCAATGAGTGAGAAGAAAGTGGAGTTCTCTTTCCGTGACATGAACAAACCAATGGGCGTGGCGGTATATCACAGTAGCGCGGAACTGCCGGAATCCTATCGTAATATACTTCCTTCGGCAGACGAACTGCGTAAATTATTATAATCCATCCTATAAACAACTGACTTATGGAAGCAACACTTAATACTTATACCGTCGAGCAACTCTGCAAAGGCTTCACCTACAATGAAGCCGAGGGTAAAGGACTATTCGGTTTGTCCGGTCGCCTGACTATTCAACCCGAATATCAGCGCAACTACCTCTATGCCGAGCAAAACGGCGCACGAGAGATTGCAGTTATAGAGAGCATACTTAGCAGTTATCCCATAGGGCTTATCTATTTCAATAAGATAGACGACCAGCATTTAGAGGTACTTGACGGACAACAGCGCATCACCTCGCTCGGACGCTTCCTCACGAAGAAATTCGCCATCCGCGACCACAACGGCATGGAGCAGTATTTCGACAGTCTGCCCGAGGACAAGCAGAGCAAGATTCTCAACACCCGCCTGCTTGTTTATGAGTGCCAAGGCTCCGAAAGCGACATCAAAGAGTGGTTCAAGACTATCAACATAGCAGGCATTCCGCTCAACGAACAGGAGGTACTCAATGCCGTCTATTCCGGCTCTTTCGTTACGCGTGCCAAAGAGGAGTTCTCCAACTCGCAAAACGCCAATATCAACAAATGGTCAGCCTTTATTCGCGGTAATGTGCGCCGACAGGACTATCTGCATACCGCACTCGAATGGGTCAGTCACGGCAATGTAAGCGAATATATGTCACTGCACCGTAACGACACCGATATAAAAGAACTGAAAACTTATTTCAGCAGCGTCATTGACTGGGCAAACTCCGTCTTTGAAGTCATCGAAAAAGAGATGTGCGGTCTGCCGTGGGGCGAACTGTACGAGAAATACCACACCACGCCCTACAATCCGACCGAAGTGGCAACCATACAACGCAAACTATACGAGGATTACTATGTGAAGAATAAACGCGGCATTTACGAATATATCCTTGGCGGCTGTCAGGAGCAAGACCGCCGACTGCTCGAAGTGCGCTGCTTTGACGAACCCGCAAGGATAATATCGCCGATACGAAGTGTACCGTCAGAAACGAGGACAGTAGCCACATAACCGCGTCCTTTATCAAGCGAGGACTCAATGATACTACCCTTTGCACGACGTTTCGGATTTGCCTTGAGGTCAAGCATATCGGCTTCAAGCAATACTTTTTCGAGCAACTCGAACACACCTGTACCTTTCTTGGCACTGATTTCTTGCGATTGATATTTACCGCCCCAGTCCTCAACAAGATAGTTCATGTTGGCAAGTTCCTCTTTTATCTTCTCAGGATTAGCTCCGGGTTTGTCAATCTTGTTGATTGCAAATATAATAGGCACTCCTGCAGCCGAAGCATGATTGATAGCCTCAATGGTTTGCGGCATGACATTATCGTCAGCAGCAACGATGATAATGGCTATATCGGTAACTTTGGCACCACGGGCACGCATAGCCGTAAATGCTTCGTGACCCGGTGTATCAAGAAATGTGATATGACGTCCGTTTTTGAGTTTAACATTATACGCACCGATATGCTGGGTTATACCACCTGCCTCGCCTGCTATAACGTTAGCGTTTCGGATATGGTCAAGAAGTGATGTCTTACCATGGTCAACGTGACCCATGACAGTAACGATAGGAGCACGCGATTCGAGGTCATCATTGGAAAATTCCTCCTCGTCCTCAACTATACTTTGAACCACTTGTGCTGAAACAAATTCAGTTTGGAACCCGAATTCTTCGGCAACAATATTGATTGTCTCTGCATCCAACCGCTGATTGATACTAACCATCAAACCAAGGCTCATACATGTTGAGATAACCTGCATAACGGATATATTCATCATTGTTGCCAACTCATTGGCGGTAACAAACTCCGTTAGTTTCAATATCTTTGACTGTGCTGCTTCCTGCTCGAGCATTTCCTCGTTTTGTTCGCGGATATGCTCGCGTTTCTCCTTACGGTATTTTGCACCTTTGCTCTTGCCCTTGTTGCCTTGCAGACGTGCAATAGTTTCTTTTATCTGACGTTGTACCTCCTCATCGGAAATCTCGACTTTAATCGGACGTTTAGCAACTTTTTTGGCTTTTTGGTTAGCACCTTCTTTAGCAACATCAACCTTGCCTTGCTTAATCCGCTCGCGTTTTTTCTTACCGCCATCCTGCGTATTGTTAGCCGGTATTCCCTGACGCTGTTGCTGCTGTTGCTGTTGCTGCTGACGACGTTCATCACGCTCTTTTTTCTTCTGCTCTCTTGTCTTTGATTTCGGACGTGTTGACTGATTGAGGTTATCTAAATCTATGGTTCCGAGGATTACCGGTGCTTTAGGCATATCTTGATGACGGATTTTAAACACATCGTCTTCCTGTTCAAGAACAGGTTGCTTGTTGCCTTTTTTCTTTTTATGTCTGCCCTGATGCTCGGTCTGGATGTTTTCAGCTTGGTCTTCAGCAGAATTGTCTGCTTCATTACGCCTGTCTGCCTTTGGTTCTTTAGTTTGTTCTGTAGATTGTTCCTCATTTGGCTTGGTTGTGTAGTCAATATCTGGTTCAACATTGTACTGCGTTTCCGATGTGTTATCAACAATTTCTTGAATATCGACCGGTTTTTCTTCCGGCTTATATACTTCCGATTGTCCGCCATCAATAGTTTGTTGAGCGGTTTGCGACTCATTACTTTCAGTCTTTTCATTTTGACTATCGGCTGAAGCATCGGCTTTTTTCTTATTGTTGACTTTGTCGAGGTCAATAAATCCTACTTCTTTCAGACGGGGTTTGGCGGATGTATTTTCGTCCTCTTCTTTTGGCACAGAAACGGTGGTCAGTCGCTCACGCTCCTGACGCTCACGCTGCATACGTTCAGCCTCCATTTTGAGAGCCATATCCTTGTTGAATTGCTTGACAAGGAGCATATAAAGCTCATCATCAATACGCAAATTAGGATTGGTGGAATCAAATTCGCCCTTACCTTGTTTGTTAAGAAAATCGGTTGCCGTCTGAACGCCGATATTCAGTTCTTTACATGCTTGAAATAATTTTTTTGCCATTTAGAAAAGGATTTTAATTAGTTAGTGGTTGTTGGTAAAGCCGTCTTACGACTTAAGTTTCAAAGCTTGCTACTATTTATTCAAACTCAGCGTTGAATACTTCGAGAACATGGTCGATAGTTTCTTCTTCGAGGTCGGTACGTGTAACAAGTTCGTCACGCGGAATACTTAACACATCGCGAGCGGTCTCACAACCTATACCTTTAAATGTATCGAGAACCCACTGCTCTATCTCATCATTGAACTGGTCGAGATAGATATCGTCAATTTCCTCGCCTACTTCTTCACGGAATACATCAATATTGTAGCCGGTCAGCATAGAGGCTAATTTTATATTGAAACCGCCCTTGCCAATTGCAAGTGAGACCTCGTCAGGTTGGAGATAGGCATTCGCATGTTTGTTTTCCTCGTCAATTTCTATACTTGAAATTTTAGCCGGTTGGAGAGCACGTTGGATAAGGAGAGAGGGATTAGAACTATACTGGAGCACATCGATATTCTCATTGCGGAGTTCGCGAACGATACCATGGATACGGGCTCCTTTGATACCAACGCAGGCTCCTACAGCATCAATGCGGTCGTCAACACTCTCTACAGCCACTTTGGCTCTCTCACCCGGGATGCGGGCTATGGCTTTGATAGAAATCAGACCGTCATGTATTTCGGGTACCTCGAGTTCGAATAAACGCTCAAGGAAGAGTTTGTTGGTACGCGAAAGAATGATTTTCGGATTGGAGTTGTTGTTTTCCACACGTACAACCACGGCGCGAACCATTTCGCCCTTGCGGTAGAAATCTGTCGGAATCTGCTCTGTTTTAGGCAAATAAAGTTCGTTACCCTTATCGTCAATGAGCAACCATTCTTTTTTCCATACCTGATATAATTCGGCAGTTACTATCTGACCGAGCATGTCAGAATAGTGATGGTAGAGATTCTCTTTTTGCAACTCAAGAATCTTGGAAGCCAATGTCTGGCGAAGGTTCAATACAGCACGGCGACCGAATTTGAGGAAGTCGATTTTCTCAGTTATTTCTTCACCCACTTCACACTCATCGTCAATCTGACGCGCATCGGTTAACGCTATTTGCAGATTATCATCCTCAACCTGACCATCCTCAACAACGGTTCGGTTTTGATAAATCTCAAGGTCACCTTGGTCAGGGTTAACAATAATGTCGAAATTCTCATCTGTTCCGAACATCTTGGCAATCACACTATGAAACGACTCTTCGACAACACTTATCAGTGTTTCGCGGTCAATGTTCTTGCTCTCTTGAAACTCGGCGAATACTTCAGCCAAGTTGATTTTTTCTGATTTTCTTGCCATTTTATATTTTTGTTTTTTATAATCGTAAGTAATTATAGTAATAAGTCGTGTGACAGATTGTTTTTGTGTTTTACTTTTCGTATCGATGTATATATGCATCGTTTACTTTCACTTTGTCAGATATATGTACGTTTCGGTTCTTAAATCTTCAAATCATACTTTGCGTATTTTACTTCATCGTAGCCGAAAGTAAGCGTCATAATCTGTGTCTCTTTGCGTTTTTTGCCTTCAACTTTTACTTTTTGTTCAATGTCAATCGAGAAATGCTCCGGCTCTGCCTCTACCAATTGTCCGAAAAGTTTTCTGCCGTCACGAGTCAACACCTCTATATTGTTGCCCACATTTTTTTTGTATTGCATTAGGGTTTTAAACGGGGTTGTCAGACCCGATGACCCTACTTCAAGTTCGTAGTCCTCTATATTGCGATCAAGATTGTTTTCAATATGACGGGTCAGTCCGGCACAAAAATCCACATCAACACCATCAAAATTATCCACCTCCACCACAATGCGGTTGTCACTGCCGATTGTAAGGTCTATCAACTGATAGTCAGTATCTTTTACATATTCAAGAACTATATCTCTAACCTTATCTTTCTGTATCATAGATTAGTGCAATTTTTGTAAATATATGAAAAAGGGAACTTTTCGTCCCCTTTTCAATCCACAATCAACCTTCTTCCGTCTGCAAAATTACAATATTTTTTGTATACTACCAAATAATTAAACATTTTTTTCAAAAAATCTTTCAACTTCGCACTTTTTACTTTTTACTTTATGCTTTATACTTTTTACTTTTTACTTTATGCTTTATACTTTTTACTTTTTACTTTCTACTTTCTACTTTCAACTCTTTACTTTCTACTTTTTACTTTCTACTTTTTACTTTCTACTTTTTACTTTCTACTTTTTACTTTTTACTTTATGCTTTTTACTTTGTACTTTGTACTTTTTACTTTATGCTTTTTACTTTTTACTTTATGCTTTTTACTTTGTACTTTGTCCCTACTTTGCCTTTGGCTATATTGTTCAGACGTGATTTTACGAATTGACGGCGTATGGGGCTGATACGGTCTGTGAAGACATGAGCATCAAGGTGGTCATATTCATGAAGGATAATGCGGGCATTGAAACCACTGTATTCTTCGACATGTTCCTGCCATTGTTTGTCGAAATAGCGGATTTTGATTTTTGCCGGACGGGTTACATTCTCACTTATCCCCGGCAGACTCAAACACCCCTCGCTATAACTGCATGTCTCATCGCTGACCTCAAGCAGTTCGGGATTGATAAATTCTTTCTTAAAGCCTTCACATTCGGGATATTCGCTAACTAATTCCGTGCCGTCAACAACAAAGACTCTGATGCTCAACCCCACTTGAGGAGCGGCAAGCCCGCAACCTTCCGCCTTGACAAGGGTTTCATACATATCGTCAATCAACTTGTCCAATTCGGGATATGTATTGTCAATTTCTTCGGTCGGCCGCCGCAATACCGCCTGACCATAAGTATAAATAGGTAACACCATAATATTTACGATTTATTCAATTACTGTTATTTCTATTTTCGCGAAAGGCAGATGATTCAATATAGTCTTCAAGGATTATGCACGCTGCGATTTTGTCCACGTTGGCTTTATTTCTGCGCTCGTTTTTTTTCATTCCTCCATCTATCATTGCGCGGTGTGCTAAAACGGAAGTGAAACGCTCGTCATACATCTCCACCGGAATATCGGGCAAAGATGCATTAAGCTTTCCTACAAAAGGTCTGATATACTGCATTGACTCACTATCCTCCCCTTTTACCGTGCGAGGCTGACCGACAATAATTTTGTCAACAGGTTCGCGCTGACAATAGTTTACGATAAAATCCTCAATGTGTCGTGTAGGTATGGTTTCAAGTGCGTTTGCGGTAATGTGGAGAATATCGGTAACTGCCACACCGCATCTGACACGACCATAATCTATTGCTACCAAACGCCCCATATTAATGTTTGACTTCGGTTACCTGCTTGGTTTTCGGGAATACAATCCAGAATAAAACAGCTACAAACAGTGCAAATCCTGCGAATATATACCAGGCTGTTTGCCATCCATCCCATGCTGTTTCTGCAGCCTGCCGTATAGCGGGCAGCAAATCTTCGGATATCAACGACCAGTCAATTTTTCCGGCTTCGTCACGTACAACTCCTAATGCAGCGTCATCAGGTGTTTTTACCACATTGTTCACTATGGCTTGTGCAGAAAGAGTACCTATGGTAGCACCTAAACCGTTGGTCATCATCATGAACAATCCTTGGGCACTTGAACGCATTGACTCGTCAGTTTCCTGATCAACATATAATGCGCCTGATATATTGAAAAAGTCAAATGCGAAACCATACACTATACAGCTTAATATGAAGAGTATGACTCCCGGAAAACCCGGATTACCCAAACCGAAGAAGCCGAAACGGAACACCCACGCAAACATAGCCATAAGCATCACGTTCTTAATACCGAATTTCTTAAGGAAGAACGGTATAAACAATATACATAGTGCCTCGCATATCTGTGATGTGGAAATCAGTATGTTGGAATGCCGCACTCCGAAAGAGTCGGACCAATCCTTAAAATATTCAAAACTGCCAAGGAACGGGTTAGCATAACCGTTGGTTACTTGCAGACACATTCCAAGCATCATGGAAAATATGAAAAAGATTGCTAATTTTTTTTGTTTGAATAGTGAGAATGCCTGCAATCCCAACGCTTCGGAAATTGATTTGTTGCCTCCTGAATTTGTATTAATCGGACAATTGGGCAATGTAAGTGAATAGATTGCGAGACAGAGACTTATGCCGCCTGAAACAGCAAACTGCCATGCAGTTGCCTGAAAATCGAGCAAATCGACACACCACATTGTGACTATAAAACCTATAGTTCCGAACACACGGATTGGCGGAAAATCCTTGACCGTATCCAAACCATTAGATATCAAGCCGTTGAAAGCCACGGAATTGCTCAAAGCAATAGTCGGCATATAGAAGGCAACACTTATTGTATATAGGCTGAACAAAGGTGCAAACTGCAATGCATCGCCTGCCGAAATTCCGTACCAACATGCAGCCAACATAAATATACCGGCAATTGCGTGGCATAGACTCAACACTTTCTGCGCAGGTATCCAACGGTCAGCCACAATACCCATCAAAGCAGGCATAAATAACGAAACGATACCCTGTATGGAATAGAACCAACCTATATTTGATCCTAAACCGTGGGAACCAAGGAATCGTCCCATACATGTCAAATACGCTCCCCAAGCTGCATACTCGAGGAAATTCATGATAATAAGGCGAACTTTCATGTTCATGATATAGAGATTTTAGAATTTTTATTTCAGAGTTCAGTTTGCAAAGTTACAATATTTATCTGAATTATGCAAAAAAAGTTAGAATTTTACAGATATTCCGGCATGAACATTTACTCCTGCCTGTGCATAGTACCACGGTGAGTAATAATGTGTTCCGTCGGTAAACCGGCACATCCAGTTTCCGCCGTTAGCCGCATAGCGGGCATTGAAAACATTGTTAACCTGCGCCATCAGACCGATTTCCGGCCAGCGTTCCGGCAGAGGCAGGTCATAGCGCATGGTCAGATTTGTGACCGTATATGGTTTAAGAACGGCTTCTTCACTCATTGTATTATCAAGATACTGCTTACCCACAACTATTGTTTGAATATCTGTTCTGAAACCTGAATAGAGGAAAGTAAATGTATTGGCAGCGGTGATACTCGGCGACATAGCTATTGTGGTCTGTCCGAAATGCAGCTCCTGTTGGTCAATATAATTCCAGTCTGCATCATAGAGATCAACCCAATCGGTATAATCAAGAATCTTGTTTCGTGAAACTGTCAGGTTGGCTTCCCATTTAAACCATTTCAGCATGTTCAGACCTATCGAAAATTCGGCACCCATGCGGAAACTGTTGTCAACATTGCGTGTCAAATAAGCTCCGGTATCAGAATATTTTCCTGTCAACACCAATTGGTTTTTGTATTTCATATAATACAGGTTTATTCCGGCATGAAAACGATTGTCTGCATACTGGTAACCTAATTCATAATCCCGCAAATGTTCAGGTCTTGGAATATCATTCACACCGGCTTCTGTGTAATTTTTTCGCGATGGTTCGCGGTTGGCAACGGCAAAATTAAAATAGACCTCGTGTCCGTGGTCAAAATAGGTAACACCTGCTTTGGGATTGAAAAAATTAAACTGCTCTTTAACGGGTATTGAATCCAAATCCTCATCATTTATGCCATTGATGCGATAATCTACAAAACGGTACTGTAAATCACCGAAAACAGTCAGTCTGCGAGACGCTTGGTTTACAGCACGCCAAGCAACTTTTGCATACACGTTTGCATCAAGTTTGTCTCCCGTATTGCGGTAAAACTCAAAGTTTTCAAAAGTTTTATACAAATCATCCCATGCTAATCCCCAATGATGTCCGTTATAATTGTTTACCGCACCTCCCACAACGGCATCTACAGGTTCTGTCCTGACATTCAATGCAGCCACACCGCCATAGAAATGGTTGTTCAGATGTTTCTGACGAATAACATTGGTTCGCTTTATAAAATCACCGTCTTCATTATAAAAACCATCCTTGCCGAACGAGGAGTATTTAGCGTCCGCTTTCATCTGCTCATAATATCCTCCGCCGTGTGTGTAATGCAGAGTGGCATTAAATGTCAGCCAGCGAGTGAAACGCTCGCTGTAATGGAACTGAAAATGTTGTTGCCAATAGTTGTCGGTCTGGTTTGGATAATATACTTCTTCACCCTCGGCATTGGTATATAACCCGGCAGGATTATACCTCGGATTAAGTGCCATTTGGTCGGCAGATATGCCGTCCCATGCCATATATGTCGTTTCTTTTCCGCCAAAAGCCATAAGAGCAAATGTGCGTTTGCTTCCGTAGTAACCTATGTTGGTATAATATGAAAACAGGTCGGATTTGGCACGTTCAAGGTAGCCGTCAGAATTAACTTTTGATAACCGAGCCTGCAAACGGAATTTTTTCGGTAACAGGATATCTGCATCCACCATTTCTCGAAAAGTATTGTACATACCACCATTGAACTGCACCTCCACTTGTGCAGGTTTGCGAAGTGACGCAGCCCGTTCAGACTTGGAGTAATTAAATCCCTCGGTTTCCATATTAACGGATGCTCCGAAAGCGCTGCTTCCGTTCACACTCGACCCTACCCCGCGCTGGACTGTAAGTTGGCTTAAAGAGGATGCCATATCGGTCATGTTCACCCAAAATACGGTCTGCGACTCCTGGTCATTGAGCGGTACGTCATTTACTGTCATATTGATTCGCGTGTGATCTGTGCCGCGAACACGAAAATATGTGTAACCGATACCGAGTCCATCATCGGACATAACTACAAGAGAAGGTGTAGTTTGGAGTAAAAAAGGAAGGTTCTGACCGATATTGGTATGATTGATTTCATCCTTGTTGAGTTCCACTCGGTTGTCCATCGGTTGGACAACATTGGCAAGGACTTCTACATCATCCAAAAATTTGTACACTGTCAGGGTATCCTCCTGACCAAAAACCAATAGCGGCAGAAAAACAAAAGCCGCAAACATTAACTTACGCATAATAAATTATCTATTATGGGGTTACGTGCGACCGTTGTTTATCCCTTAGCGGCATTACCCGCTCAGGTTCAATGGGTATAATCTCAGCCTCACGGCACCCCCTTTGTTTGTAATATAATTTTCGGATACAAATGCCCTATGGGCAACTAATTATAAAGACCGATTTGGGTTTAACTCAACAACAGAATTAGAATTCTGCAGTTTTAGGTGTTCTCGGGAACGGTATCACATCGCGAATGTTTTGCATACCTGTCACGAACAGCATCAGACGCTCGAAACCGAGACCGAAACCGGCATGAGGAGCTGAGCCGAAACGTCGTGTGTCAAGATACCACCACATATCTTTCATCGGTATATGGCGATCCTCAATTTCTTTCATCAACTTATCATAATTTTCCTCACGTACAGAACCGCCTATTATCTCACCGATTTGCGGGAATAGCACATCGGTACCCTGAACGGTGTTTTCACCGTCATTCTGTTTCATGTAGAAAGCTTTTATTTCCTTCGGATAATTAATCATTATAACCGGACGGCGAAAATGTTCTTCAACCAAATAGCGTTCATGTTCAGAAGCGAGGTCACAGCCCCAATATACAGGGAACTCGAACTTTCTGCCTTTTGCAATGGCATCCTCAAGGATTTTGACACCTTCAGTATAAGGAAGACGCACAAATTCAGTATCAACTACACTGCGCAGACGGTCAATCAATGTCTTGTCAAACATATCATTAAGGAACTGCAAATCCTCCATACAGTTGTCCAAAGCCCAGCGTACACAATACTTGATAAAGTCCTCTTCCAAATCCATAAGTTCGTCCAATTGAATAAAAGCAATCTCAGGTTCTATCATCCAAAATTCGGCAAGATGGCGCGGGGTGTTGGAGTTTTCGGCACGGAATGTAGGTCCGAAAGTGTAAATCTTGCCTAAAGCAAGGGCAGCAAGTTCACCCTCTAACTGACCGGAAACAGTCAGAGAAGTCTGTTTCCCGAAGAAATCATTTGAATAATCAACTTTACCGTCTTCAGTAAATTGTATCTTTGACAGGTCTTGTGTTGTGACTTGGAACATTTGTCCTGCGCCCTCGGCATCGGACCCCGTAATCAGCGGGGTATGGAAATAAAAATACCCGTGGTTATGAAAATAGGTATGAATGGCATATGCCATATTATGTCGTAGGCGAAATACTGCTCCAAATGTATTTGTGCGTGGACGCAGATGAGCTATTTCACGCAGATATTCGAGTGAATGACCTTTTTTCTGAAGAGGATATTTCTCGGGGTCGGCAGTACCATATATCTCAATATCTTTTGCTTGAATTTCAACGTTTTGACCGGCACCTTGCGACTGAACCAGTGTACCTATTACGCTCAAGCATGCACCGGTGGTGATTGGTTTGAGTTGCTCGTCAGTGAATTGTGACAAATCCACAACTATCTGGATATTTTTAAGACACGAACCATCGTTCAAGGCTATAAATTGTACGTTTTTGTTGCCTCTGCGTGTCCTTACCCACCCTTTGACATTAATTTGCTCCCCTAAGGATGTAGCTTGGAGAGCCTCTTTGATTTCAGTTCTTTTCATTTTTTCTTTCAAATTTTCCGTCCGCAAAATTACTATATTTTTGCAAGATTACAAAAAAAATATATTTTTTAACCAAAAGATTTGCACATATCCAAATTTATTATTAATTTTGCTTGATTATTATAAACACTTGAATAACAACACCTGAATAACAACAGTGAAATAACATCATCTATGAGTAATCATGCTGATTTATTGGCTGCTTTAAAGCAGCACTTCGGATTTGATGGTTTCAAAGGCAATCAGGAAGCCATCATTGAAAACCTTATGGACGGCAACGATACTTTTGTCCTTATGCCTACCGGCGGCGGTAAATCTCTATGTTACCAGCTTCCCGCATTATTGATGGATGGTATAGCAATAGTCATTTCGCCGCTCATAGCATTAATGAAAAACCAAGTGGACGGAATAAGAAGCTACAGTGCCGATGATGATATTGCCCATTTCATCAATTCAAGCCTGTCAAAAGCTGAAATCCAGTCCGTCAGACAAGATATAGCCAATGGGAAAACAAAACTCCTCTATGTAGCACCGGAGTCAATTGCCAAAGAGGAGAATATGGACATACTCAAATCCATCAAAATTTCTTTCTACGCAGTTGACGAAGCCCATTGTATTTCCGAATGGGGTCATGATTTCCGCCCTGAATACAGCAATATACGCAAGATAGTTGACAAAATCGGCAAAGCACCTATTATTGCCCTTACAGCAACAGCAACGCAAAAAGTTCAGAATGATATTCAAAAAAATCTCGGTATTACGAATGCCAAAGTCTTCAAAAGTTCGTTCAACCGCCAAAATCTCTATTATGAAGTTCGCAAAAAAAACGAATCCGTCAACCGCGATTTGATAAAATACATACGTTCTATGGAAGGCAAATCAGGCATTATATATTGTCTGAAACGCAAAACCGTGGAAGACCTCGCCCAATTCCTGCAAGTCAACGGCATTCAAGCATTGCCGTACCATGCCGGGCTTGATTCAGAGGAACGCACCAAAAATCAAGACGACTTTCTTATGGAGAAGGTGCAGGTTATTGTTGCAACAATAGCATTCGGGATGGGGATTGACAAACCTGATGTCAGATTTGTTATTCACTACGATACTCCAAAATCGCTTGAAGGCTATTATCAAGAGACCGGCAGAGCAGGTCGTGACGGAGGCGAAGGACAATGTATCTGCTATTACTCTCAAAAAGACATTGAGCGGTTACGCAAATTCCTGCATAGCAAATACACACAAAGCAAAGAAAAGGCGGGTGTTGAACAGGAGATTGCCGACCAGTTGCTTAAAGAGATGCAGACCTATGTGGAATCAACAATTTGCCGCCGCAAACTTATACTCCACTACTTCGGAGAAGACTATAATTCCGACAACTGCGGCAACTGCGACAACTGCCGCAAGCACTATAAATTAGTTGACGAATCTGAAATTCTGCAACTTGCGCTCGACACAATTGACAAACTAAAGGAGAAATTCAAAGCCGAACATATTATTGACATACTGAAAGGGAATAAATCAGCCGCAATCAACGCATACAAACATTATGACCTCGAAAATTTCGGCGTGGCTGAGGATTTGGAGGAAAACACGCTGCAAGCTATTATCCGCAAAGCACTGATTGACGGCTATCTCAAACGCGATATTGACAGTTACGGTATTCTCAAACTGACATCTGCAGGCAAAAAATTCATCAAAAAACCTACCGAATTCAAAGTTCCTATTGAAGACAATGACGAAGACGATGAGGAAGGTGGAGATATTTACAACCAGGCAGGTTCATCCGCCGCCGCCGATGAACAGTTGCTGCATATCTTGAAAAGTTTGCGCAAAAAAATGTCAAAACAGCTCGGAATACCTCCGTTTGTCATTTTCCAAGACCCTTCGCTTGAAGCAATGGCAACAAGCTATCCTATCACCCTCGAAGATTTACAGAATATCCCCGGTGTAGGACAAGGCAAGGCATACCGATATGGAGAGGATTTCGTGAAGGTCATTAAGAATTACGTTATTGAAAACGAGATTGAACGACCGGATGACATCCGAATAAGAGCCGTTCCGCGCAACTCACAAACAAAGATTGCCATAATTCAGAAAATTGACCGTAAGATAGCACTCGATGATATAGCTATCGAACGCGGAATGTCTATGGATGAGCTTCTTGAAGAAATTGAAGCTATAGTCAATGCAGGTACAAAAATCAATATTGACTACTTCCTTGAAGAAGTAATGGAACCTGACAAAGAAGAAGAGATATACGAATATTTCAAAAACGCGGAAACAGATGATGTAAAAACAGCACTCATAGAACTCGATGAAGACGACATTACAGAAACAGATGTCCGCTTGGTTCGTCTCAAAATCAAATCGGAACTGGGAATTTAACAGTGAGAGGTTAATGGCGGGTGATTATATGGTTAAAAACAAATGACAAATATTGTTGACTTAATAACATTAGGATGTTCTAAAAATCTTGTTGACAGTGAACGTCTTATCAGACAGCTCGAAGCTGCAGGATACACGGTAAGACACGATAGCTACAGACCGGACGGACAAATTGCCATAATCAACACATGCGGCTTTATCGGCGATGCTAAAGAAGAATCAATCAATACCATACTTCAGTTTGCCGAGCGAAAAAAACACGGACAACTCAAACAACTTTTTGTAATGGGCTGTCTGTCCGAGAGGTATCTCAAGGAGTTACAACAAGAGATAAATGAAGTTGACAAATTTTACGGCAAGTTCGATTATATGAATCTGCTCAATGATTTGGGCAAGGCTTACCGAAGCGATATAAGTTTAGAAAGAACACTGACCACACCCAAACACTACACTTACTTAAAAATATCCGAGGGGTGCAATCGTTTCTGCTCCTATTGTGCGATACCGCTGATTACGGGCAGGCATACATCCAAACCTGTTGAAGATGTTTTAAACGAAGTCAGATGGCTGACCGGACAAGGAGTACGTGAATTTCAGATTATAGCCCAAGATCTCTCATCATACGGAACAGACCTTTACCACCGGCAACGGTTGTCTGAACTTATTGAACGGATTGCTGACATCAAAGGAGTTGATTGGATAAGACTGCATTATGCCTACCCTGCCCAATTCCCGTATGACATACTGCGGGTCATAAAAGAGCGCGACAATGTTTGCAAATACCTTGATATAGCTTTGCAGCACATATCCGACAATATGCTCAAACTGATGAGACGTCACATTACAAAACAACAGACGATAGACCTTATCAGCCAAATTCGCAGTGAAGTACCGGATATATACCTGCGAACCACAATGATGGTCGGACATCCGGGGGAGACATCAGATGATTTTGAAGAGTTGAAACAATTTGTCAGGGATACACGATTTGAAAGGCTCGGCACATTCGCCTATTCTGACGAAGAAGGTACATATGCCAACCTGCATTACAAAGACAATATCCCAACTGAAGAAAAACTGCGCCGAGTTGACGAAATAATGACGATACAGGAATGTATTGCTCAACAACTCAACGAACAGATGATAGGGAAACAATATAAAGTTATTATTGACAGGACAGAAGACAATTACTATATAGGCAGAACGGAATATGACTCACCCGAAGTTGATCAGGAAGTCCTAATCAGTAAAAACGACAACAAACTAAACATCGGACAGTTCTACAATGTTACCGTAACCAATGCGGAACAATTTGATATATTTGCAACACTATGACAAACAAAGACTTAATTAACAGCATCGCCGAAAGTACGAAACTCACCAAGAAACGTACTGCAGAAATGCTCGAAGCCCTCGTTTCAATACTCACAAATGAGTCGTTAAACGGAAAGACAGTCCAGATTCATGAATTTGGAACACTTGAACTGCGTCAGAAAAACGAACGCGTTTTAATTCATCCGGTTACAAAAGAACGCACTATCGTACCGGCAAAACAACAACTCTCTTTTAAACAATCACCATTATTAAAAGATAAAATTAATAAAAAATGAAACAGGAACGTATTAACATATCGCAACTGAAACAACAGCTTGCTCAGGCGCAGAATATATCAGAACGGGAGGCAGTATTGTTTATTGAAGCTATGATAAACTCTATAACCAAAGGGCTGATTCAAGACGGACAAGTGCGCATCACAGGCTTGGGACAATTCAAAGTTCAGGCTGTTAAACCACGTAAGAGTGTTGATGTAAATACAGGAAACGAAATCATCATAGAGGGATATAACAAAGTCAATTTTACACCCGAGGCAACAATCAAGAACCAAATTAAAGACGTTGCTCCTGCCGCAGAATCATCCTCAAACGAGATTGACCCTATAAGGAAATTAGGACAACAAGCAGATGCCATAATGGATATTATTGCAGACATTAACAATCCTGCAGAGCAGGAAACAACCGATATTCCAAAGCAGGCAGACACACAACCATTTATTCCGCCCCAAATCGAACCCATAGTCACAAAGCCGGAGCATAATAACAGACCGTTTATTATTACAGGCATAGTTATCGCCTCTTTGTTGTTGCTATGTATTGTCGGTTACTTCGTATTCCAACCTCAAGTTGACACTTGGATTACCGGTATGATGAATAAATCACAAGAGACAGAATATACGCAATTGCTTGCTTCCAACGACAATGGGCAGGAAGAAGACAACATCAACTATACTGAACAGGACGAAAATCTCTCTGAAAATGTAGAAACAGAAGAAATCACAGAAATTGTCCAAGAACCGACACCGCAAGAGCAGGCAACACAAGAGCAGGCAACATCGCAAGAGTCGGCAACAACCGAGCAACAGGTAACACCACAAAAGTCGCCTAAACCGGAGCAAAAGTCCCCAATGGTGCAGTCCACGGTAATAAAACATTTTATTGAGATACAGGAGGACGAAAATGCCGAACCACGGTATGATGTAGTTAAAAGCGGGGTTACGCTTGCAGCACTGGCACGCAAACATTTCAACGGGCAAACCGATTTCTGGGTATATATATACGATGCCAACCTCGACCAATTATCGACTCCAAGCAGTGTAAAACTCGGCATGAAACTCCGCATTCCTAATATTGACGACAGGGATCCTGATGTTATATTGGAGGCACAAAGAAGAGTTGAAGAATACCGCCGAAATCGTAACAAAAACAAATAATTGGAACAAAATAATATACATATAAAAGGTGCAAGGGTTAACAATCTGAAGAATATAGATGTTACCATTCCGCGTGACAAATTGGTGGTTATTACCGGTTTGTCTGGTTCAGGAAAATCATCGCTGGCATTCGACACACTATATGCTGAAGGACAGAGACGATATGTGGAGAGTCTGTCATCTTATGCACGCCAGTTTCTCGGCAGGATGAGAAAACCCGATGTCGATTTCATCACCGGCATTGCACCGGCTATAGCCATTGAACAAAAAGTTATTTCCCGAAACCCGCGAAGCACCGTAGGCACGGTAACTGAAATTTATGACTACCTGAAACTTCTGTATGCCCGCATAGGCAAGACGTATTCCCCCGTTTCAGGCGAAGAAGTCCGAAAACACCAACCACAAGACGTTGTTGATTATGTCATGACCTTGCCAAAAGGCACAAAGGTGATGCTTCTTGCACCTATTCACAAACAAGGAACAGAACTTTTCAACAGCCTTAATGTGTGGTATTCACAGGGTTTCACCCGTTTGTTTTCCAACGGTCAACTAATTCAAATAAGTGATTTTCTTACATCAGACAATGTACTGAAAAACAAACATCTCTCCCTGCTGATTGACCGCATTGTAGCCGATGGAGAGCAATCCACTGCCAACCGTTTTACTGATTCTGTTGAAACAGCATTCTTTGAAGGCAACGGAGAGTGCACTTTATACATTTTCGGTGACAAGAACAAGGAAGTACATTTCTCATCCCGCTTTGAAGCGGACGGAATGACTTTTATCACTCCGACAGAGCATTTCTTCGACTTTAACAACCCCCTTGGAGCATGTCCTCGCTGCGAAGGTTTCGGCAATATTATCGGCATAGACCCCGACCTTGTCGTTCCAGACAAATCACTCAGTATCAGTCAGAATGCCATAGCCTGTTGGCGTGGTGAGAAAATGAGCGAATGGAATAACAGGCTTATGGACAATGCCGACAAATTCGGTTTCAATATTCACACACCATTCTATGAACTGACCGAACAACAACGCAACCTTATCTGGACGGGGAACCAATATTTTGACGGATTGGATATGTTTTTCAGAATGTTGGAAGAAAAACAATATGCCAAAATTCAATATCGCGTTATGCTCTCACGCTATCGCGGCAAAACAATATGTCCTGCTTGTCTCGGCACAAGGTTGAGAAAAGAAACCGACTATGTCCGTATCGGCGACAAAACCATCAATGAGTTGATAAAGATGCCGATAAGTGACCTTAAACTGTGGTTTAATAATCTCAAACTCAATAAAACAGATGCTTTAGCCGCCAAACGGTTGCTTTCAGAGATTACTTCGCGACTAACATTCCTATCAGATGTAGGATTGGATTACCTCACACTGAATCGGGCATCATCAACATTGTCAGGCGGAGAGAGCCAGCGAATCAATCTCGCCACATCGCTTGGTAGCAGTCTGGTCGGTTCGATGTACATACTTGACGAACCGAGTATAGGACTCCACCCTCGTGATACAGAAAGATTGATTAATGTATTAAAACAATTACGCGACCTCGGCAATACCGTTATCGTAGTAGAGCATGACGAAGAGATAATGCGCGCTGCCGATTATATTATAGATATCGGTCCTGAAGCCGGCAGGTTGGGAGGTCAAGTGGTCTATCAGGGACCTAACAAAGACCTGAAAAAAATAAAGAATATCGAAGAACACCATTCGCATACTTTAGACTATCTTACAGGCAGAGAACGTATTGCCATACCTCCGGTACGACGTTTTTGGAACAACTCAATAATTATTGAAGGAGCGTGTGAAAACAATCTGAAAAACATTACAGTCACTTTCCCGCTCAATGTCATGACAGTGGTGACAGGTGTTTCTGGTAGCGGAAAATCAAGCCTCGTAAGCAAGGTTTTTTACCCTGCTTTGAAAAAATACTACGGCGGGGTTGCTGAACGTACAGGTTATTTCGGTTCGCTGAAAGGCGACATGAAAAGAATCAGCAATATAGAATTTGTTGACCAGAACCCGATAGGCAAATCGTCACGTTCAAATGCAGTAACTTACCTAAAAGCTTACGATGAAATCCGTCGTCTCTTTGCAGAACAGCAACTGTCAAAACAAATGGGGTTCACACCTACTCATTTTTCTTTCAATTCACCGGGGGGGCGATGCGAAGAATGCGCCGGAGAAGGCAGAATACATGTTGAGATGCAGTTTATGCCCGACATTGTTTTGGAATGTGAACACTGCCACGGAAAAAGATTCAAACCAGATATTCTTGAAGTCGAATACAACGGCAAAAATATTTACGACATACTCGAGATGACTGTCAATCAGGCAATAGAGTTTTTCTCTCAAGATGAAAAAAATGCCATTTGCCAACGAATAGTAAAACGTCTTCAACCTCTACAGGATGTGGGCATAGGCTATGTCAAATTAGGTCAGGACAGCAGTACACTATCAGGAGGTGAGAGCCAACGAGTTAAGTTAGCATTCTTTCTTGCAGCAGAAAAAACAGAACCGACTGTATTTGTTTTTGACGAGCCTACCACAGGACTTCATTATCACGACATTAAAATCTTGTTGAGCGCACTTAATTCTCTGATTGCTCGGGGGCATACCATTATAATTATAGAACATAATCCGGCAGTAATTATGAGTGCCGACTATGTTATAGACCTTGGTCCGGAAGGTGGAAATCTTGGTGGAAATATAGTAGCTATAGGCACACCCGAACAGATTATGCAAAGTTCAAACAGTTATACAGGGAAAGCACTCAAGGAATATATGAAAATTTGAAACAAACAATCAAAAATATAACTACAAAATAACAGATGGTTAAGAAATTTGATTTTCTCATTATAGGAGGCGGCATCGCAGGTATGAGTTTTGCTCTCAAGGTGGCTACAGCCAACAAAGGACGCATTGCCCTTGTATGCAAAACAACTCTTGACGAAGCCAATACAGCCAAAGCACAAGGCGGCATAGCATCTGTCACCAATCTTGAGGTTGACAATTTTGAAAAACACATCAAGGACACAATGATTGCCGGCGACTGGATTTCCGATATTGATGCCGTAGAACAGGTGGTTAGGAATGCACCGGCGCAGATTGCCGAATTAGTGCATTGGGGTGTTAATTTCGACCGCAAGGAGGACGGCTCTTTTGATTTGCATCGTGAAGGCGGACACTCAGAATTCCGCATTCTGCACCATGCCGATGATACGGGTTTTGAAATACAACGCGGACTTATGGTTGCCGTACGCAGCAACCCGAATATTGATGTGTTCGAAAACCACTATGCAGTAGAGATTATCACGCAACACCATCTCGGAGTCAGGGTAACCCGCCGCACACCTGATATAGAGTGTTACGGAGCGTATATACTCAATCCTGAAACAGGTAAGATTGATACATATCTGTCTAAGGTCACTCTTATGGCTACAGGAGGAACCGGTGCTGTTTATGCGACAACCACCAATCCGGATATTGCAACGGGCGATGGTATTGCCATGGTATATAGAGCCAAAGGGCAGGTTAAGGGGATGGAATTTGTTCAATTTCACCCCACAGCATTGTATAACCCTAATGAAACCCACCCCGCCTATTTGATAACTGAAGCCATGAGAGGCTATGGCGGCATACTGCGTTTGCCTGACGGAGAAGAATTTATGCACAAATACGACCCGCGTCTGTCCCTTGCGCCACGTGATATAGTGGCTCGTGCGATAGATAGTGAAATGAAAATCCACGGTCTTGACCACGTGTGTCTTGATGTAACACATAAAGATCCGGAAGAAACAAAGCACCATTTCCCGAATATATATAAAAAATGCCTTTCAATCGGTATTGACATCACAAAAGAATATATCCCTGTTGTTCCATGTGCGCATTACATGTGCGGAGGAATCAAGGTCAATCTTGATGGCGAGTCTTCAATCCATCGGCTTTATGCGGTAGGCGAATGTTCGTGTACCGGTCTTCACGGAGGCAATCGCCTCGCATCCAACTCACTTATAGAAGCAATAGTTTATGCTGATGCAGCTGCAAAACATGCACTATGCATGATTGACGATTACACATTCAATGAAAAGGTACCTGCTTGGAATGATGAAGGTACAATGACCAACGAAGAACATGTTCTTATCTCGCAAGACATGAAAGAAGTTGAACAAATCATGTCCACCTATGTCGGTATAGTACGTTCGGATCTCCGATTGCGCCGCGCTTGGGAACGTCTTGACCTACTCTATGAAGAGACTGAGGATTTATTCAAACGCGTAAAGGCAACCAAGGAAATATGCGAACTACGAAACATGATTAATGTAGGCTATCTCATTACTCGTCAGGCTCTTGAACGCAAAGAATCAAGAGGATTGCACTACACTATTGACTACCCTGACAAAAAAGAAGACGACATTATGATTAAAAACTTAAAACAACAACTTTTGTAATTATTATGATTAAACACGTAGTATTTTTCAGACTGAAGGACAATGCTGAAAACAGGACAAAAATTGAAAATGCGCTGATAATGAAACGTCAGCTCGATGCACTGAAGAATTACATACCTTTTCTGAAACATTCAGAAACAGGTATAAATATCCCCAATGCTCCCAAAACCGATTTTGACGTTTGCCTACAATGTGAATTTGACTCATGGGAAGAACTAAATGAATACGCGAATCATCCTGAACACCTTAAGGTTATTGAATTTATAACTAAAATTAAAGAAGCACGTTCCGCTGTCGATTACGAAGCATGATGCAAAAACAAAACATAATTCTAATACTTGCTATCTGTATTCTATATAGTTGCACTGCGTATGCGTTTGATTTTGTCTATAAGACAAAATCGGGTACTTATCTGTACTTCAATATCATACAGAGCGACAGCATACCCTATACTGCAGAAGTTGCCCCATACCCGTCAAACAAATCATACTTCGGCAATATTATTGTTCCTGACACAATAACCCACAATGGAAAGTTATACTATATTACTTCAATTGCACCTCATGCATTTGCAAAATCAGACAAACTTATGTCAGTAGAACTGCCTTATACATTGGTGTCTATCGGCTCAAATGCTTTCCGCGACTGCATAAGGCTGCAAAGTATAACATTCCCCGAACACCTGACGTATATAGGAGGCTTCTGTTTCGTTAACTGTTTAAGTCTGAAAAGCATAGGAATACCCAAATATGTCAGTTATATAGGTTCGTTTGCTTTCGGCAACTGTAAGAATTTGCATAATATATATGTTGACATTGAAAATGAACACTACAGCACTATTGCCGGTATTCTGTTTGACAAAACGGGACATGAACTTATTTTATACCCTGCCACTCGTGACGGCAGCCGTTTTGAGATACCGGAATTTGTCTATTTTATAGATGATTGGGCTTTCTGTTCAGCAAAAAACCTAAAAGATGTGATTATCCCGGAATCGGTTGTTTCGATAGGCAAATCGGCATTCTGGGGATGCAAACTGCTTACGACAATAAATATCCCATATACCATTGATGTTATCCGAAGCCATACTTTTTATGACTGCAAAAGTTTGGCATTGGTTTATATCAGCCGCTCAACAAAAATAGTTTCCAATGCTATTCCTTCATACACAAGAATTGAATACACTCCCAGAAGACCTGAATTATCGGAGGAAGAGGAGCAAGAAAAACCTAAACCAACTAAAAAACAACAAGTTGACACACGACCGACAGATTTGGAGGAAGTTGTATGGCTACAGTATTCTGGTGCACTCCCCATGCCGGACAAGCAACAAGCAGCAAACAAGCAACAAACAGCAGAAAGGCAACATGAAGTTGGAAATATTCAGCAATCAACAGGCAACAAACAACCATCTGACAATATTATTCAAACTCCGACAACCATACCATTCATACCCAAGGACATAAACATTGAGGAGGTACTGGAGCAAAGCAAAATATTCGGTTCGGATTTCGACAATATAGAAATAAGCAGTTCACCAACGGGTGATGACGATGACGATGTTGTAATAGATGACGATGTTGACAAAACCTGGGCGGCTATGGACGAGGAAATGGAAGAATATCTGCAACAATATGAAAAAGAAATAATAGATGAATCACAGACTGATTCAATTTATTCAGAACACCCCGAAAATCCCGAGGATTCAAAGGACTCCGAAAATTCCGAGTACATAGAGAGTACTGAAAACTCGGAAGGCTCCGCAGACTCGGAAAATTCCGAAAACTCAAATATATTAGATATTTTCAAATAATAAATGTCATGAAACAAATAGATTGCTTCATACCATATCTTAACGACTCGCAAATAAAGACAACCACAGAGTCTTTGAAGTCAGAGCCGTTGGTAAACAATATCTTTCCTGTCAATACCCTGCTAACGGATACTATTACATTACGCAAACTGTCTTCGCAAGCCACTGCCCCCTACTTACTATTATACATCAAACATACTGCACTCACTTTTGTTCATTACGGTTTACAACGAATGTTTGATATTCTTAAGGACAGCGACAGTGTTATGGCATATGCAGACCATTTCAACAAATCAGGCGCATTGGAGACAAAAGCATCGGTAATAGACTATCAGTTCGGGTCGTTGCGTGATGATTTCGATTTCGGGTCGTTGCTACTAATAAAAACAGATGCTTTCAAACAGGCAGTACAGCGAATGGATGTTGAATACAAGTCTGCCGGTTTGTACGACCTGCGACTCAAATTATCACAAACGGGTTCTTTTACACATATAAATGAATTTATCTATTATGATGTGGAACTTGACAACCGCAAGTCCGGCGAAAAGCTCTTCGATTATGTTGACCCCAAAAACCGCTCTGTTCAAATAGAAATGGAACAAGTCTGCACACAGCATCTGAAAGATATAGGGGGATGGCTTAAACCGGAATTTAAGCACATTGATTTTAACAACGATGGTGAATTTGAATATGATGCCTCGGTTGTAATTCCTTGCCGCAACAGGGTGAAAACTATCAAAGATGCAATATCATCTGCCCTTTCGCAACAAACAACATACAAATATAATGTTATTGTTGTTGACGACAACTCAACGGATGGAACTATAGATATTATCAAATCATTCAATGACCCGAAACTCATATACATTGCCCAAGACCCTACATGGCATGGCATCGGTGGCAATTGGAACTCCGCTTTTCACCACCCGAAATGCGGTCGATTTGCTATACAATTGGATTCCGATGATGTTTATTCCGGTTCTGATACAGTACAAAAAATGGTAGATGCTTTCTACCAACAAAATGTTGCAATGGTTATAGGTACATACCAACTGACAGATTTCCATTCCAATCCTATTCCGCCCGGCATTATTGACCACCGTGAATGGACGCCTGAGAACGGTCGCAACAACGCGTTAAGAATTAATGGTTTGGGAGCTCCACGCGCTTTCTATACACCTCTGCTTCGGCAATTAAACTTCCCAACCACAAAATACGGCGAAGACTATGCTGTCGGGCTGCGAATCAGTCGTGAGTATCAAATCGGACGCGTATATGACGTTGTTTATAACTGCCGTAGATGGGAAGAAAACTCTGATGCCGATTGCGATATTATAGCGATGAATAACAATAATTTATACAAGGATCGTATTCGCACATGGGAATTACAAGCACGTATTCGGCTCAACAAAACTGAATTTTAAAATCCTGCTTTTGAAAATACGCATCGGCATATTGTCAGATAAAACCATCAACTACAAATTGGTGGGACACTATATTGAAAGGAAACTACCTGACGGCATACTTTTCGAGCCTCAATCACCAGCAGACTTTTTCGAACTTGAAAATGTAACAATAGGTATAGGCTTCCACTGGCAGAGACAGGAAACACAAACTTTTCGCGGCGCACTAGAAATAATACAATTACATAACTCCCAATATGCAATCAACATTATTGACATAGAAGATTACCTGCAAAGTGTCATCTCCTCTGAAATGTCAGCTACAAGTTCAATAGAACTGCTTAAGACACATGCTGTCATATCGCGTTCATGGGCTGCAAATGCAGTAATAAATAAAACGACAAATTGTGCTTGTGACACATCAACCCGTTTCCGAATAAGCCGTTTCTATGAACGCGATGCACATACGGATTTTGATGTTTGCGCTGATGACCACTGCCAACGCTACCAAGGCATATCACGCATTTGTTCCGACAATGTAAAAAAAGCCATTGAAGCAACGCGGGGGCTTGTACTTAAATATAAAGGTAAGATTGCAGATGCCCGTTTTTACAAGTGCTGCGGCGGTATGACAGAACAGTTTGAAAACGTTTGGGCGGAAATACCTCACCCGTATCTGATTGCAAAACGTGATATTATTAGTGAGGAGGCATCAATGCCTGACTTGACGAACGAAAATAATGCCCGACAATGGATAATGTCTGAACCTCAGGCATTTTGCAATACCAATGATAACGCTGTATTGTCACAAGTACTGAATAATTATGACAGAGAAACACCTGATTTTTACCGATGGACGGTCAGATATACCCAACAAGAACTGACAGATATTATCAATGCAAAATCAGGAATGGATTTTGGTTTGATAACTGACATTCAGCCAATACGCCGAGGACCGTCAGGCAGACTTATTGAAATAAAAATAAAAGGAACTAAATGCGAAATAATTGTTGGCAAAGAACTCGAAATACGCAAATGGCTGTCTCTGTCGCACCTGTATAGTTCCGCTTTTGTCATCAATCGCGATTCTGACAATGGTTTTATCTTGCACGGTGCCGGTTGGGGACATGGTGTAGGACTCTGCCAGATAGGAGCAGCAATGATAGCTCACAACGGCTATAGTTACCAACAGATATTACAACACTATTTTCCGCATACGGAAATAGAACAACTATAAATTCTTATTATCATGAAAAGAATAATACTGACTTTACTATGTATCAGCACGACTCTGGTTTTTGCGGATAATTATTACAAAAGTGCAGAAGGTCTCAAAGATGAAGCCCTGAAAACTGCTTTGCACGACATCATATCAGCTAATCCGGTTAGATACGGTTTCGGTTCCGGGGCTCACCACACATGGGAAGGTTTCTACTATACCGACAGGAGAAAAGACAATTCGGTGTGGGATATGTATTCCAATGTAACTCGCTATTTTGGTGAGATGAATGCCTCAATAGAAGGTATTGATATCGAACATACTTTCCCGAAGAGTTGGTGGGGCGGTTCAATTAACGATGGTTATAAAGATCTTCATCTATTGACCCCCGCCGATTACTCCGCTAACCGCTCCAAAAGCAACAACACTATCGGAGTTGTGGTTGTCCCCAATTTTGACAACGGTTCTTTCAAAGTGGGCAAAAATCCCGAATACGGAGACTTCAAGGTTTTTGAACCGGCTGATGAATATAAAGGCGATTTTGCCCGTATATTCTTTTATGTGGCAACATGTTATCAAAATTATGAATGGGTACTTGACAATGAGAAATACGGTTCATACTATGCTTTGGACAATAGTTACCTGACTTTCCAACCCTGGGTTATTGACATATTGCTTGCATGGCATCGGCAGGATCCGGTATCAGTAAAAGAACGTGAACGCATGGAGCAGGTGTATATCATTCAAGGCAACCGCAATCCGTTTGTCGAATATCCGTGTCTTGTAGAATATATCTGGGGTAACCGCAAGGGTCAAACCGTACAATTTGCCGAATTAATAAACACATCAAGCGATGAGCGGTTCGATGTTTCTAAAGATCAATCAGGGTGTGATTGCGTTATAGAAGGACCGACACTTATCCGCCCGTTGCCAAACAGTTTGTATGAATTTCCGGAATCAAGCCGCGATGAACAATCCCCCGTCAAACTTCATGTATTTACTGCTCAAACAACTAAAGCATTGACTTTTTCCATCACTGGAAAAAACGCTTCTTCTTTTACGCTTAAAACAGAAACCATGACATCGGAAATTGCCAATAACGGCACCTATCTCGAAATTGTCTTTGCCCCTAAAACACTCGGACTGCATACTGCACAACTAAATATCAAAAGTGATGAGATAGATGCTTCAGTCAATCTTGAAGGTCTATGTTCTACCGTGTTCCACGCGTTCAATGCCACAGATATAAGCCAATATGGATTTACAGCCCAATGGAGTGATGCCGAAGTCGATAATTATACTCTTGATGTATATCAATATCCAATGCTGTGTTCCGACTCTATTGCCCTTGACCTCAATCCGCCGACAATAGCCAATATACACGCACAATATAACGACAATGTAATCACTACGGGGTCTGTTATCACCTATCACTCTATGCTGAAACTCGGAAGTCTTGAAAGACACGGAGATGCGACCATTACCAACCTACCGCTCTATGAAAACAATCACCTGCTCGGTGCTGCAACACAATATGAACAAGATAATGCGGGCTCACTCGTAATAATTGCTGATAATGACACAATAGCAAAATATCCGTTGGATTCCACTCTGACAGAATTTGACATAGATCTGCCGGATAATATCGAGACTCTCAAATTTGCACAAGGTGATACCACACAACGTATCCTTATCGGTTATCTCACAATATCAACCTGTCACCGTAAACCGACTCATCAAAGTCTTGACGGATACCCCAAGCAGGTAACAACGACAAATCACACCGTTGATTATGAGTTTGACAATGATACAGTATTCTATCGCGTAACTCCTGAAGGCGGACATGAATCAGAAGAGATTTCCGTATTCTATGACCCGTCAGGAACAGATGAAGTTGAAAACCGAAATATAAGATATGTCACCCTTGACGGCAAATTATATCTCTTTGACCTTGAAGCGGAAAGCAGAATCAACATATACAATTCAATCGGTCAGATAGTTTATTCACAAACCACCAATGCTTCAGAATGTCAAATCCCGCTTTACGGACATGGACTGTATATAATCCGAATTAACAACAAATCAAGACATATAATTTACTGATATGAAACTAACAAAAGCCATTATTCCCAACACACTGACCTGCTGCAATTTTCTCTGCGGATCGATAGCTGTGATTTATGCTGTTGCAAGTATGGACAGAATATCTGTTTATCTGTCTGATATCAATTATGATGCATGGATTTCTGATATTTCTCTGGGCTATTTGGGAATGGCACTTTTATTTATTCTTCTTGGCGCAGTATTTGATTTTTTTGACGGAATGTCCGCGCGCCTGCTTCATGTTGACAATCCCATAGGCAAAGACCTCGATTCACTTGCCGATGCTACAACATTCGGCTTGGCTCCATCGTTAGTTATAGTCAGTTTCCTGAACCCGATAATTGGCGGCTGGTCGTTTCTCGCCCTTATAATGGCGGCATTCTCAATAACACGACTCGCAAAATTCAACCATGATACACGGCAAACAACATCCTTTATTGGACTTGCTACGCCTGCAAACGCAATATTCTGGGCATCGACCATACCTACCCTTTTAATATCAGAACAGAAAATTTTTCTCCATCCATGTTCGGCTTGGATTATTCTTGCCTTATCTTTTGTATCATGCTACCTGCTTATTTCTGAAATCCCGTTTTTCTCACTCAAATTCCATGACCTCAAATGGCAGGGCAACGAAATACGCTATGTTTTCATTATCGGTGCTGTACTGATACTTATTGCAGCTTTGATAACAGGCATATTACTGCGATTGGAATTACTCATTCCTGCTATCAGCTGCATAATGATATATTATATCATATTGGCATTAGTTAATAACGTGATAACCCGTAAATAAAACATGTCAAATAATAAATTTTCATCTCCGTGGTGGTGGGTACCTACATTGTATTTTGCAGAAGGAATACCCTATTTTTTGGTAAACAACATATCTGTTATGATGTTTACCAAGATGGGTGTGCCTAACGACCAAATGTCTTTTTTTACAACATTACTCTATTTTCCGTGGTTTCTAAAAGGATTGTGGAGTCCGGTTATTGACATTGTGAAAACAAAACGTTGGTGGATAATTATCATGCAAATTCTGATGACTGCTATGATGATAATTCTTGCACTAACCATGCCTCACCCTTCAGCAGAAACAATATCATCAGGCAATACCCCGATAAGTTTATTCACTTTTACTCTCATTATATTTATTGTCATTGCTTTTGCCTCTGCCACTCATGACATTGCTGCCGACGGATTTTATATGCTTGCTCACAATCCGAGCAGTCAGGCTGCGTTTGTAGGTATCAGGAGTACATTTTACCGCATATCCATGGTTTTCGGTCAAGGAGTTTTGGTGGTTATTGCCGGTTTGATTGAAAATAAAACGGACAATATCCCTTATTCTTGGCAAATAACTATAGCCGTAGCGGCAGTAGTATTCCTTATTATTACGCTATATCACATATTCTTTTTACCCAAATCGGATGAGGACACACCAAGAGCTTCCGACATCAATCCGTGGCATGAAATGGGCAACTCTTTCACCACATTTTTCACTAAAAAAGGGGGCTGGCTTGCGATAGCATTTATGCTGCTTTATCGTTTGCCGGAAGGTTTCCTCGTTAAGATGTGCCAACCTTTTCTTGTAGCCTCCATTCAGGACGGCGGGCTATCTATGACCACTGCCGAAGTAGGTGTTATATACGGAACGATAGGGGTTATTGCACTTCTTCTCGGAGGTATTCTCGGCGGGATATACTCCTCACGTGTCGGACTGAAACGCGCCTTATGGCCAATGGCTTTAAGTCTAACATTACCTTCGTTAGTTTATGTATATCTCGCTATTTGCCAACCGGATAATATATATGTTATAGGAACCTCTATTGCGTTGGAAACATTCGGTTACGGATTCGGATTTACAGCATATATGCTTTATATGATGTATTTTTCAGAAGGTGAATTCAAAACTTCACACTATGCTATATGCACCGCTTTTATGGCATTGAGCATGATGTTACCGGGATTTGTGGCAGGAAAAATCGAAATGGCTGTCGGCTATGAAAATTTCTTCTATATTGTTGCAGCTACTTTTATTGTCACATTTTTTGTAACCGCTCTCGTTTATCGCAAAATAGACCCTGACTACGGAAAGAAAATTATGAAGATTTGAAAATTGGTAGTGACCAACATAATTTCAACAGAACATGTATTTGTAAGTCAACCGATTCTTAAACAGATACAAACAGAAATCAATAAACTTGATATACCAAACATACTTAATCATGAAACGTTTTTTTATTTTTCTCGTTGCAGGACTGGCAATGATGTCCTGCTGCAAACAAGAGTCCAAACAGCATACTGATTGGGCATACGATGCTACTATTTATGAGTTGAACACGCGTCAGTTCACTCCTGAAGGCACATTTGCCGCTGCCGAAGCCCAATTACCACAATTACGCGAATTGGGTGTTGATATTATTTGGGTAATGCCTCTCCAACCCATCGGAGTACTTGGTCGCAAAGGGACATTGGGTTCATATTATGCAATCAAAGACTATTGCGATTTCAATCCTGAATTCGGTACACGTGCAGATTTTGAATCATTTCTTGCAACTGCTCATAAATTAGGTTTCAAGGTTATTCTTGACTGGGTTGCAAACCATACTTCTCCCGATCATCCATGGACAAACAACTACACATGGCATGAAAGAGACTCTCTCGGTAACACTATTGTTCAATACGATTGGTACGATATTGCAGCCTTGAACTATGACGACCCCGATATGCGTCTTGAAATGATTAAATCAATGGCATGGTGGATGGACTCAATAGGTATAGATGGTTTCCGCTGCGATGTCGCTTCAGAAGTTCCTACCGACTTTTGGGAACAAGCAATGGACTCTATCCGCCCCCGTCACCCGGAAATGTTTATGCTTGCCGAAGCAGAGTTCCCCAAAACAGATCTGACACACAATGCATTTGATATGTATTACGGATGGACACTCCATCATCTGATGAATGGTGTCGCCCAGGGTAAAAACACAGTTGCCGACTTATGGAATTATTTCAACCGAGCTGACCGATTATTTACAGAATTTTCTACAGCTGAATGCAAAGAAGCCAAAGATTCAATATTGGCGACAAGACCCTGCGAAGCCGATACATTATTTCCAGCAAAAGCAATTCGCATGAATTTTACCTCAAATCATGATGAAAATTCATGGGCAGGAACAGAGATGGAACGTATGGGCGATGCCGCAGACTTATTTGCTGCTTTCACATACATAGTGCCGGGAATGCCTATGATATACTGCGGTCAGGAATACGGGAATCACCACAGACTGCAATTCTTTGAAAAGGATACTATCGACATCAATCCCAATGCTCCGCAATCTGAACTTTACAAAAAACTCAACCAACTGCGTAAAAACAACTGCGTACTACTCTCAAATGAACTTGGAGCTGCAATGCTACCACTTGATGTTGACAACGAAAATGTCTTTGCATGCGTACGCAAGAACAGCAAAAACACAGTTATCGGATTATTCAACATGTCGGCTGAACCTGTGGAGATAACACTTGACACAAAAGGTCTTGAAGGAGAATATCTCTGCACACCATGTGACAAAGAAATTACAGTGTCAGACGAAACTCGGCTTACACTCCAACCATGGGCATGGCGCATTTGGTGCAAATAGTAAATCCGGCAACCGAACTAACAAAAACTCCCGAATAGACATCGGGAGTTTTTTGTTCGTTCAACTATTTGACAAATTGCTCATCAATGCGTTTTTGTTTTGAATCGGTGTTGTGGTAGGACGTCCAAGATTCGGGCGGTTGCCTTTATGAACATTCACATTAACAAGTGAAACACCACCTATCATTGCATTGTTTATATGGTCAAGGGCAAGACGCAGGTCTGTTTCGTTATCTACACTCACCACATATTTATATCCGACAGCCTTTGCAATGGATTCTATGTCAATTTTTTGTCCAACAGTAGGTTGCCCTCCCACTGAATCGTGAGCACCATTGTTAAAAACTATATGAACCAGATTTTCAGGACAATAGTCACCGATAATAGCCATACCACCCATGTGCATGATTACTGCCCCGTCCCCGTCAAATATAAAGACGCGTCGATGAGATTTCTGAATTGCTATGCTGAGTGCAATCTGACTTGCATGCCCCATACTTCCTACCGTGAGGAAATCAGCTCCATGCCCTTGATTTTCAGCTTCGCGATATTCAAACAACTCCCGAGATATCATGCCCGTAGTTGAGATAACGATGTCTGAATCATTCAATTTATCTGCAACAATTTTAATTGCCTCTTCTCTTGACAACGAAAACGACGATACAGCATTGTTTTGAAGGATATAATTATCAAAAGTACCCTTCCTCACTACTAACGCAAATACTTTATTGGTATTTCTGATAGTGTTAATTGCTTTATCCAACTGCTGCCGCCATGTATCGCCGAGCACCTCATAACCGATACCCATTGTTTCAAGCAGCGAGAGTGTCACTTTGCCCTGCTTTATATGTTGCGGTTCATCATGTACATTCGGTTCTCCGCGCCAGCCTATCAATAATAATACCGGAATATGATATACATCTTCATCAACCAATGAGAGAAGCGGGTTGACCGCATTTCCCTCTCCAGAGTTCTGCATATAGACACAGCCTGTTTTTCCTGTTGCGAGATGATAACCTGCTGCAAGAGCAACAGCACCACCTTCATTGGCAGCTATTATATGTTTTTCACGCGGCACATTATCAGTCAGATAAGCGCAAAAATTCTTAAGCAGTGAGTCCGGCACACCTGCAAAAAAGTCAATGCCATTATTCCGAAGTGTTTCAATAAATTCGCTTGGTTGTATCATTGTTTGGTCCCCGGTATAAGAGTTAGTATTTCTTTAATTGGCATACAGTAGTCATCACTTGCCTCTTTGCATCTGCTATGCTCTAATATTGATTTGGCACAATTGACCATAGCGGGATAGGCAGAACGCAACATATGGTTGGCATAAATCACAATATTTACACCCCAGTCTGCCAACTCATCTTCAGTAATATGCGCATACGTTGTCGGTACAACGACAATAGGAGTATGACTGTCTTTCTCCCTAAAACGCAAACAGAACTCGCGAATATCCTGTCCGTCTTTGTTTTTTGAATGAATCATAACACCATCAGCCCCGGCAGCTACATAAGCAAATGCACGTTCCAATGCATCGTCAACAGGCTTTCCGGCAATCAGACTCTCAATGCGTGCTATAATCATAAAGTCCTCGGTTATCTGCGCCTGTTTGCCGGCATGAATCTTGGCACAGAAACCTTCAATAGAGTCTTGCGTTTGCACAGCATCCGTACCAAATAAAGAATTTTGTTTAAGTCCTACTTTGTCTTCAATGATGACAGCAGAAATTCCAAGTCTCTCCAAAGTTCGCACCATAAAGGGGAAATGCTCAACTTTGCCGCCCGTATCACCATCAAAGATTACCGGTTTGGTTGTAACTTCCAATGAATCATTAAGGTCGTGCAGACGGGTTGTCAAATCAACTGCTTCAATATCCGGTTTGCCTTTGGACGTAGAATCTGTCAACGAGCTTGCCCACATACCATCAAACTCAAGTTTCATGCCGTTTTTTTGAACAAAGGTATTCTCAATAATCAAGCCGGTTAAACCGCTATGGCTTTCCAATATTCTGACAATTCGTTTGGCATTAATCAAACGGCGCAGACGTTTCATGCGGATTTCCGGTGTGGTACCGATTTCTTTAAGACGTTCATTCAACATTGATGAGGATATGCCGGGAGTGTACGGAATATCAATAACCTTCCCGCCCCACTCTGCCATGCAATCAATTATATCTTGACGTGTTTTTTGCTGTACACCCGTTTTCCAATCATCGCCGTGAACCACAAAATCGGGTTTCAACTCACGTAGATTGGGACGATAGTCAAGTGTTGCCTGTGGTATAACGAAGTCAACACCTTTCAGATTGCTGACTATTAGCGCACGTTGTTCATAGTCCAGATACGGCAGTCGTTTGTAACTTGCAATGGCGGCATCAGTAAGCACACCGACAGTTACACTACCTAATTTTGCAGCTTCGTGAATGATATTCAAATGTCCCGGATGTATAATATCAGCGGACATTCCTACGTAAACTGATTTTTTGATCATATTTTTATTCAAATATTGATAATGTTGCTTTGTGAATAATTTCCGACGTAAGTCTGAGAGGATTGTTTTTAGCTCTTTCTATATTGATACCCTGCTCTACCGCAGACGCTTCTATCGGCTTATTTATGTCAAAATTCAAACCGAGATTTTCAGTGTAATGTTTCATGATTGCAAACAAACTCGTACCGATAGAAGGGTTGAGCAGTTGTTGCAAAATAGTCATTTTGTTTTTATAGGTTTTGTAATCACTACCGGAATATTGGTCTTCAGGACATAAAACATTGTATTCAAGAAAAAACGGGAAGGTGAGTGCTACAGCATGTCCGTGCGGATAGTCGAATTTTGAAGTAAGAGTGTAGGACATGGCATGTGGTGCTGTCGTTCTGGTGATATTAATTGCCTGTCCTGCAAGATTTGCTCCTATCATAAGTTTAGTACGCAGGTCAAGGTTAGAGGACATATCCGGCAAATTGGGATATATGAGTTTAACGGCATCAAGTGCTAAACGGTCAGACTCCGGTGTTGCATTTATACTCCAATATGCTTCTATAGCTTGCGCCAAAGCATCAAAGCCTGTACATGCAGTAAGATAATCGTTATTGTTTAATGTGAGTTTTGGCTCCAACAATACATATTCAGGTAACATGTCAGAACCGTCAATTGATTGCTTTATCCCGTTTTGGTAGCATACGGCAAATTGTGTTGATTCCGCTCCTGTCCCGCTTGTTGTTGGTATAGCTACAAGCGGAATGTTTGTTTTTTTGGCATAGTGCCGCACAAGTTTTGACATATCAATGACACTGCCTCCACCAACTGCTATAATAATATCCGGATTAAACTGTTTAATCAATTCCGTTCCTTTATATGCATCCTTAATTTGCGGATTTACATTAAAGTCACTGAATTCATAAACATCACAACCGCTATTTACAATCTGTCGGTCCAAAATATCTTTGGCACCGCACATTTCATAAGATTTTCTGCCACGTACAAGAAAGACTTTCTTACTGCAATTTACTTGCCGTAAGACTTCGTCAAAAAAAGTCTCAAGAGTGTCTATCCTATTGATTGTCGGCAGACTGATGTCAAGCTTTGTATGTAAATATATATGCTGCATCTGCAAAAATCAATTTATCTTGCAAAGTTACAAAGAAAATATGAAATGGTAAAATTTTCAGATTATTATGAAATAAAAAAGTATTCCGCGTTAGCAGATTGCTATTAATATCGTCTCACGACTCATATTATTAACGGAGCATCAGAGTTAACTTCAAATTATAATCGGATAAAAAAAGGATTTCATGTATCGAAAGCAAGCTTTCAATCAGGAAATCTTTTTTTTGCGGAAAGTGAGGGATTCGAACCCCCGGTACGACGTAATGCGTACACCGCATTTCGAGTGCGGCTCTTTCGACCACTCAGACAACTTTCCAATAATTATTTCAAAACAACATTGCCGACTCATTGTCAAATGCGGTTGCAAAAGTAATACTTTTTCTGCATACCACAAAATTTTTTTCGTTTTTTTTATTTGCGATTTCTGATTTCAAACTCAAAATTTCTAATCGCTAATTCTAAATCGGCAGGAGTATCTATACCAATAGTGGAATAAGGTGTAACTCCGACAGTTATCGGAATCCCTGCTTCTAACCAGCGTAATTGTTCTAATGACTCTGCTTGTTCCGACTGAGATTGTGGCATCGCGGTAATCTGTTTTAACACCTCTGCCCGATATGCATAAATACCTATGTGTGCATAATAAGTATGCTTCCTTACCCAATCTGCATGCTTAACCCCACGCAAATAAGGTATTGGAGAACGTGAAAAATACAAAGCACGATTGTTGTCTTGAGAAAATACAACTTTAACTATATTCGGGTCAAATAAATCCTCATCTTCATTAAACGGGCGAGCAAGAGTGGCAATCTGCGTTTGCGGATTTTTAAAACAGGCGATAAGCGATTCTATCTGCTGAGGCATGATAAAAGGTTCATCACCCTGCAAATTGACCACTACATCAGCATCTGACTCTAACAGTCGGTAAGCCTCACATATCCTGTCCGTACCTGATTTATGGTTTGGAGATGTCATAACGGCAACACCGCCAAAATTTATTACCGCATTAAATATACGCTCATCATCAGTAGCGACACAAACATTATCCACTACTTGCAATGCTTTTTCATATACATGCTGAATCATTGTTTTACTGCCGAGCATAGCAAGCGGTTTGCCGGGGAATCGTGTCGAGGCATAGCGCGCGGGTATGATAACTTGAAATTTCATCTTTAATGCTGAATATAGATATCCATCCAATTATTGGCAGCAAACCGACGATCTTCCTCCTGATGTTTGTTCATGTGTTTCATTGCAACCTTCCACAGCATAAAGTCGAATATATAAAAAGCCAACGTCAGCAAGACGGAAAGTGTTGTGCTGAATGAAGAAACGAACTCTGCAGCCATAAGGAAATAGTCATAGAATCCATGGAACACTACTGCAGACAAAAGACTGATAACCAGATATGTTGTTTGTCTGCTACCAGACGAGAAACGTGCCAGTCCGAAATAATAACCCATTATTACGGCAAAGAGGAAATGTGCCGGAACTGCAAATAACCCTCTTGAGAGTCCGGTAGAGAATGCCATTTCTGTCGGTACATATTGGAATATGTACATCAAATTTTCAACACATGCAAAACCAAGAGATACAAATGTGGCATAAACGATACCGTCGAAACGTTCGTCAAATTCGGGACTTTTCCATACAAGACGTTTGAGAAAGAAGAATTTGACACTTTCTTCAACCAAAGCAGCGGAAATAAAGGCTCGTGTTATCGGCAGTAAGTTGACAATCTGATACAACCCTATTAATGAAGTAAATCCATGAATAAGCAGAACGATTGGAACTGTTGCTACACCATACATGAAAGCTTTGAGCAGCATACCTATCGGCTCTTTGTTTCTGTCTTTATAATAAACATAGCAAGCAAGAAGTATAACAGGCAGTACACCTATTGCGAAAAGCACCCAAGGGTTGATTGTTGTTTGTTCGGCAAGTTGTTCGCCGTTCATAATCGGTTCATCCATATAATAGAAAAATTTAATAATTTACTAAAAAAGCACTTGAGGAGAACCCTTCAAGTGCCAAAACAAAATGTTTTATGTCTAACCTTCTAAATAGTAGCAGATGCCCCCATCCACTACCGTGACCCCGGAGGGGCTCGAACCCTCGACCCACTGATTAAGAGTCAGTTGCTCTACCAACTGAGCTACGGAGTCTTGTAGCTTTCCACAAGTTCACGAGTAATTGGCTGAAACTATGGAAAGCGGTTACAATATGTAACCACAAATCATCTTAGATTTGCGAGTGCAAAGGTACTACTATTTTTTCACATGAACAAAAAAAAAATAATTTTTGTGTACCAAAAATTATTTTTTTTTGCTAAATAGTTAAAAAATAAACATACCTTCTGACTTTTTAAGCCTGCCACAATACAACACTTCCTTGTTCCAACGACCGATGGACATCAATGATACGTTGGTTTTTACTGCCTCTAAACAAAAGTTGGATATCCCGTAAGGCTGCGATATATGGTCCGTCAACGAGGACATCAACCTGTTCGAGCAACTTACGTCTGGTCGGATGATTGAGCAATTGCTCAAATCTGAATCCTGTATAGCACCAGATTGTTTTTGTAGTAGTTCGGTGGATACGTTTAGCGAGAGCAGTAAAACCTTTTGGCTGGTACATCGGATCTCCTCCGGAAAAGGTGACATCATCAAAATGGTTGTTTGTAATACATTTCATAATGTCATCAATTGTCATTTCTCTCCCTGCACCGAAATCCCACGATTGCTTGTTATGACACTCGGCACACTGATGGTTACATCCTGCGCAATAAATTGATGTTCGGAGACCGGGACCGTCAACCATAGTGTCTTCAACAATATCAATGATACGTAATGTGTCAGTCATAATTTATTTGTCAGCAGTATGTGTTACTCGGTCGTGCAATTCAGATAACTTACCATGGTTCCAACGATCTGTTGTTCCTACAAGATAGCCTGTTATACGTTGCAAACGGTCAATATTGTGACTTCCACATTCGGGGCATACCTCAAGATTTTCCTGTGCATCTTCATAGCCGCAGTCCATACAACGGTTTCGGTTATGATTTACTGAACCATAGCCTATATCATATTCGTCCATCATATCGACAATACGCATGATAGCTTCCGGATTATGAGTTGCATCGCCATCAATTTCCACATAGAAGATGTGTCCGCCGCGTGTCAGAACATGGTACGGAGCTTCGATCTCTGCTTTATGACGGGCAGTACATTTGTAATATACGGGAACATGGTTGGAATTGGTGTAATAATCACGGTCGGTGATTCCCGGCAATTTGCCAAATGTCTTTTGGTCAACTTTAGTGAATTTTCCTGACAGACCTTCAGCCGGTGTTGCAAGTACGGAATAATTATGCTGATAGCGTTCGCTGAATTCATTGATACGGTCACGCATGTATGTTACTATTTTCAGACCAAGTTCTTGTGATTCCTCACTCTCGCCGTGATGCTTGCCTGTCAGAGCTACAAGGCACTCTGCCAGACCTATAAAGCCGATACCGAGAGTTCCCTGATTGATAACAGAAGCTATTGTGTCATGAGCAGAGAGTTGGTCGCAATCCACCCAAAGTTTTGACATCAGCAGAGGGAATTGTTTTGCATAAGCTGTTTTCTGAAATTCATAACGCTGATGCAACTGTTTGGCTGCAATTTCAAGAAGATTGTCAAGTTTGGCAAAAAAAGAAGCAATACGGTCCTCCTGATTTTCGATATTCATACATTCGACAGCCAGTTTCACAATATTGATAGTCGTAAATGAGATATTGCCTCGTCCGATAGAAGTTTTCGGACCGAAACGATTTTCAAACACGCGTGTACGGCAACCCATGGTGGCAACTTCGTATTTATAACGTTCCGGATCATTGATATTCCATTTCTCATGCTGATTGTATGAAGCATCGAGGTTGAGATAATTCGGGAAGAAACGTTTTGCCGTTACTTTGCAGGCAAATTGGTACAAATCATAGTTAGGATCTTCGGGGAGATAACTTACACCGCGTTTTTTCTTCCATATCTGAATCGGGAAGATAGCTGTTTCACCATTCCCTACTCCTTCGTAGGTTGACCGCAGAATCTCACGGATAATGCAACGTCCTTCGGCAGAGGTGTCGGTTCCATAATTGATAGAACTGAAAACGACCTGATTACCACCACGCGAGTGGATAGTATTCATATTATGAATGAATGCCTCCATTGCTTGATGAACACGTCCAACAGTCTTATTGATAGCCTGTTGCAAAACGCGAAATTCGCCTTCAAGTCCGTCAAGAGACTTGACAACATAGTCATCGAATACCTTATTATACAAGTGGCTGTAGTCCTTGCCTGTAAATTCCTCAAGTTTCTTGACTTCTTCGATAAAACTCAATCTGACATATGGTGCGAGGTAGAAGTCGAAAGCAGGTATCGCCTGACCACCATGCATCTCGTTTTGAGCTGTTTCCATGGAGATACAGGCTATTACTGATGCAGTTTCAATACGTTTTGTCGGACGACTGGAAGAATGGCCTGCTTGGAATCCTTCCTTGAGAATACGGTCAAGAGGATGCTGGACACATGTAAGAGACTTTGTAGGATAATAATCTTTGTCGTGTATATGCAGATAATTGCCGCGTACAGCCTCAAGCACATCTTCAGCTAACAGATAGTCATCAACAAAGGGTTTGGTTGTTTCTGACGCAAACTTCATCATCATTCCGGCGGGTGTATCGGCATTCATGTTGGCATTTTCGCGTGTAACATCATTATTTTTGATGTTGATAATTTCCTCAAAGAGGTCACGTGTTTTTGCCTTTCGCGCGATAGAACGCTGATTGCGGTAAGCGATATACACTTTTGCCACGTCTTTGCGACGGGACTTCATTAGTTCGTCCTCAACCATATCCTGGATTTCCTCAACAGTCATCTGACTATTGCCGTGTATAGCAATATGGTCGGTAATTTGGCGAATCAGAGGCTCATCTTCACCTTTATCGGTGTGGAGCATTGCCTTACGTATCGCAGTGGCTATTTTCCCCTCGTTGAAGCCTACGATACGTCCATCTCGTTTTTCTACGGTTAGTATCATTTTTGTTTATTCTATAATGTTTAATTTTGCAATGAAATATGCTACCCGAAATTTGCGATTGCAAAATTAATATATTGTTACAAGATAAACAAATTTAGATAACTTTTTATGTGTTAAAAAATGTTATATAACTGATTTTCAGGGATTATCATTTTTAAAATGGAAAACTTTCAGATTTTATGTCATATAAAAGTTTTCTATTTTTGATAACTTGTTGATAAGCTTGATTTATCAAGTTGTCCGATTATGCGTAAAAAAATTCGTGATTGTGTTTCTCTGTCATAGTCATCGGATTTTGATTTTTGCAGAGTATATCCGTTATGTTTCCAGACATCATAGTTCAGATGTAAAAACTGCAATATATCGTCCTGATTTTTGGCTGCACACCCTGCCTTTGTTTCTTTTACCACGTGTTCGAGTTCTGCTTCGTCACTTTGGACGACAAGAATCGGTCGATGTGCGCCAAGAGCCTCGAAAAACTTGGATGTCATGATACCAAACGGACCTTTTTCGCCGGTCTTATTACTCAATACGACAACAACAGATGATGCATTATAGACATCGTTCATCTCTTTTTGAGGGATATAATCATGGTAAAGCATAAGATGTTCTACGTCATAGCATTCAGCATATTTGCTGATAATTGCCATCCCTTTATCATCAATAAACCAGTCAACAATCAGTTCAGGCATTTGATTATTCTGTTTGATAATTCTCAATGCCTCGAAAAGTAGTTTGGGATTTCTGACTGTATCGTTATATATTCTTCCGGCATACGTAATTCGGAATTTATTTGTAGGTTGAGGTTTCGGGAAAAAGTCATTTCTGTCATATCCGTTATAGACAAGGTGTGTATTGGGATTGAATTGTTTAAGAAACTTTTGATGCCATGGAGAGACAGTTGTTATTGCATATGCTTTACGAAGTACCTTATTTCTTCTTTTGACATTAAGTCTGTTATATATACCGACAAAAGGTTTGGTAAGCAGGTTGTATCTGTTTATCAAGAGGTTTGGAGCCTGTTCGGCAATATCCCGTAAATCCGCAATCAACGGACAATTGAAGTGTCGGGCAATAATATGAGCGGCAGGCAGCGGGAAAGTATAACTTGTTGAAGCAATAATAACATCGGGAATTGATTTTGTATGCCGGATAACCTTATTTGCGAACCACCTATCCTTGTAATCTGTAAGCAAGGTCCAAAAAGTCTTAACAATCCAATCTGTCTTAGAATTAATAAACCTCCACACAGTCAATGGGTAAGAGTGTTGGAAATCAGTTTTGTCGGTTTCTTCGGAATACAGTTCGACCTGATGTCCTTGTCTAACAAGAAAATCGCATAAATACCTCACTCTCGGTACGTAGAGGGGTTTATAAAAGGGGTCTGTTATAACAAGGACATGCATAAGATTTGGTATTATGAATTCGGGGTTAGCAATTTGTAAGGTAGTCAATCAGTTTTATATACAATTCTTTCTGCAAAGGATTATGCGAGAATGTGCTGTTATGCCATAGAAGACTTATTTCACCTCCATGATATGCAGACTGGTCAATCAAATCCTTGACATAACGATAGCTATCATCTATATCAAGTTTCATATAAGCATATAATGAGCAATCCATTACTGTCAACGGATGTAGTGTCAGGGATGATACTTGCCGAGTTTGCGGGTTAATCCAACGAATAGGTCGGGACGTTCCCATTCGAAATCCTGCAAGTTGTGCGTAACCCATTGTGAAATCATCAGTTATCCCTATATCAGAAAGAGTTTGAAAATCGGATGATTGGAGAGTACGCAAATAATGATAACGCGTTTTTGTAATTGATTTTCTTAAAGCATCTTGCAATCTTTGTTTTTCGTCTTCTATCAGTTCGCTGTCTTCTCCGGCAGCATAGCTGCAATGGAGACCTAAAGATATCCGTTTGTCGTTAAGCAAAAACAATAATTTCTGGAAATCAGCACCTTTGAGGTTATACATTGGATAATCATGACCTTTATCAGATTCTCCGGCTTTGATAAAATATATCTGTTCGGCTTTTCTAACTTTATTATCCTGTTCAATAATCCATGGGAAAGTATAAGCAGCATCATGTTCCAATCCTTTCGTTGCATCCCAAACCTGCCTGATTTGTCCTCTGCACAATCCTCCGACAAATCCTCGGAAATGACGATAAAACTCAACTGTATCAACATCATGTGTTAGGTATATTTTTTTCAATTTCCGAGGTTTAATCTCCATACCCAACAGGCTGCGAAGATAATCACTATATTCATCCACTATGGGATAATGCATCATACCGTTTTGCATCAGCCAGGACTGATTGGCAGGGAAGCGTCCGTGTTCATCACGTACTTTATTTATTAACTCTTCATAACGTGTCACAAGATAAAAAGTACTTGCAATGAGGTCGGCTTCAAGAATTATTTTTCCGTCATCCTCGTGAACTTCCGCTTTCCCGAACAGTACAGGGATTAATTTATTGTCTTCCATACCGTCAATCCAACCGCGTGATGGGAGAAACTCCCTTGTTTTCCCGACAAGAGAATTAGGAGTAAGGTAAACACCATCATCAAAGAACTCTGACGGTTTTATAATCAATCGTTTGTTTTCCCAATCTTCATGGTTGGAGGAATAGACTGTAAGTTTTGCCAATTTCGGATCGTCAAGCAGCCATTCAATCAGATAATTAATAAATTCGTTTTGCATAATCAGTTATTTTGATGGTTCAGAGGTTGTGCCTCACCTTGATATACAAACGGAGCGTACACGAGGTACGCCCCTACGTTGTTAAAATTTTCAAAACCGATTTACAAAGCATTGAGTTCCGCATTCATTGCTTCATATTTATCATCCATTTTCAGACGATAATATATTGAGCGAAGTCTTTGTTTCGTATTGCGATTATCATTTTTGATTTGATTAGCTTTTTCAAAATAGGGCAATGCAATACGGAATATTTCTTCAGCTTGAGCCATTGCAGCTTTAAATTGATTATTGTCCTGGATATAAGCTGCACTATTGGCAGCTTTTTCACCCTGGATATAATATATATTTCCCAAGCTGTATTGCACATCGAACAAGTTCGGGTCAAGTGATTCCGCTTTTTTGAGAGCTTCGATGGCATCATCGCGGTGAGAACCATCGCTGTCGTACAATATAGCATATATACTGCCCTTAACTTGGTAATAGTTAGCATTATTCGGATCGCGCTCAATAGCTTTGTCGAGATATTCTATAGCCACATCAACTTGGTCGGTATGGATATAATGGTTGATAAGGAATTGAATGAAATACGGCTCGTTAGGGAATTTTTCCACACCTTCTTTCAGTGTGCGTACATAGTTGATTGTGTCGCCTACTTTAAGGTACTCATCGGCGAGCCACTCGTTGATAGCCACGGTTTTGTATTGTCCGTTTTTCAATTCCTCATAAATTGCGATGGCTTTTATGTCTTGTCCGGCTCTGATGGCAAACATCGCCTGATAAGACCTGTATTCCTGATACAATGTATCATTGGGCATCTGCTCTTGGATCTTCGGATCTTGCATCATTTTCAAATTGCGCATGCCGAGATGTTGTTCAAAATAGTCGTAGGCAGTGGTATAATCCTTAAATTCCTCAAAGTATTTTACGCCGCAATTGAGCAGGATTGCACTCTTATAGTATTCAAGCATTTTTTCTACAAAATCGCGATGTTTGCGATCACTCACTTTGCCTTTGGCATTTGGCAGCAAACTCAATGAGTCGGCAACAATGAAATATCCGGCAGACTCAGATATTGCCTTGCCTGCTTCAACAACATCCATCGGTGTTCCATTGATAAACTGATTCTGTTCCATGTTTTTATACTGTAGCCAACCTATCTGACCGGCAACTTCCCATGTTTCCTCAAGATCCTTTGTTTCAGGATTTTCGAGAGCAGCATTGATAGCTTCGCGTGCACCTTTGAAATCAGGGTTCTCCAGTGCATTGGCACGACTCTTGGCGAGTTTTACATTTGATTTCTGAGCATAAATACTTCCTGAACAAGCTAGAAGTATTGACATTAGATAGATAATCTTTTTCATGATTGTCAGAATTATAAAATTGTTTATATTTCGTTATTTACAATATCCGTGCCAGAAGCAGTCTGTTCTGTATCGGGTGTATTCTCGTCTGCCATTTCAACCTGCTCTTCTGTTTCGTGGTCAACACGGCATACAAAAGCAATCTGGTCGTTACGTTTCTGCAAATCAATGAGTTTGACACCTTGTGTGGCTCGTCCCATAACACGTATTTGTGCCATGTGGAGACGGATAGTGATTCCTGATTTATTGATAATCATCAAATCGTGATTGTCATTAACAAGATTGATTGCAATCAGTTTGCCTGTTTTTTCAGTAACATTGATTGTTCTCACACCCTTGCCGCCACGGTTGGTTACACGGTAAATAGGTTGTCCGTCCTCATCATCAAGACGCGAACGTTTTCCGAATCCGTTTTCTGATACAACAACTATAGTATCATCAGTATCTTTCGGTACACAAACCATACCAACTACACGGTCGTCTCCATCATCCAATGTCATAGCTTTAACACCTGTGGCAGTACGTCCCATTGGTCTGACTTTGTTTTCAGGGAAACGTATCGCACGACCTTCACGATTAGCAATAACTATTTCAGACTGACCATCGGTCAGACATACGGAAACCACTCTGTCACCTTCGCGCAAATTGATGGCATTGACACCCATCTGGCGCGGACGTGAGAAGGCTTCAAGCGTTGTTTTCTTTATTATTCCGTCAGATGTTGCAAATACCAAGTAGTGGTTTTCTACAAAGTCCTTGTCATCCAAACCTTTGACATTCATAACAGCAGTGACACGGTTGTCGATATCAAGATTGAGGAGATTCTGTATTGCACGACCTTTGGAGTTTTTGGCAAATTCAGGAATATCATATACCTTAAGCCAATATACACGACCTTTTTCCGTGAAAAACATCATTGTTGAACGCATTGAAGCGGCATGGATGTATTCAATAAAGTCCTCTTCACGAGTTGCGCTTCCCTTGCTGCCTACTCCGCCTCTACCCTGTGCATTGAACTCACGTAGGTCGGTACGTTTGATATATCCGTTATGACTGATAGTAATTACCATGTCATCATCGGCATAGAAGTCTTCCGGACGTGATTTTTCGGTAAACATCTGAATTTCAGTACGACGCTCGTCACCGAATTTGTCACGTATCTCAATCAGTTCAGCTTTGATAATGTCGAATCGCATCTGTTCGCTTGCCAATACCTGATTCAGATAATCGATTTTCTTTTCAAGTTCGGTATATTCGTTGCGCAATTCCTCAACACGTAAACCGGTGAGTTGGGCAAGACGCATGTCAACGATTGCACGTGATTGCAGATTGTCGATATTAAAGCGTTCTTCCAACGCAGTCTGCGCCATAGCAGGAGTACGATTGGCACGTATGATGCGTACAACTTCGTCAATATTGTCAACAGCGATAATCAAGCCCTCTAAAATATGGGCGCGACGTTCTGCTTCTTTTAGTTCCCAGCGGGTACGGCGTGTTACAACATCCATACGGTGTTCAACAAAGTTGCGAACCAGATCTCGCAGATTTAACAGACACGGTCTGCCGTGAACGAGGGCGATATTGTTGACGCTGAAAGAGTATTCAAGTTGTGTATATTTATAGAGTTTGTTAAGAACGACACGAGCGTTAGCCTCACGTTTGATATCTATTTCTATACGGACATCAGACTTTGAAAGGTCAACGATATCAGCAATACCCTCAATTTTCTTTTCGGAAACGAGTTCGCCCATTCCTTTGACCATGTCGCTTTTTACTACTCCGTAAGGGATATCGGTAATAATGATTTTCTCGCGTCCTTGTTTGTCAACTTCGATATCGGCATGAGCGCGAAGTATTATGCGTCCGCGACCAGTTTCAAAGGCCTCTTTAACCCCTTCGTATCCGTAAATTATACCGCCTGTCGGGAAATCAGGAGCTTTGATATATTTCATCAAGCCTTCGACATCAATATCAGGATTCTCGATATATGCCACACAGCCGTTTATCACCTCTGTCAGATTATGGGTAGGCATATTTGTAGCCATGCCGACGGCTATGCCGTTGGCTCCGTTGAGCAAAAGATTAGGCAGACGGGTCGGCAACACGGTAGGTTCACGAAGAGAGTCATCGAAGTTAAGTTGCATATCAACTGTGTCTTTCTCGATATCACGAAGCATCTCTTCAGCTAATTTAGTCAAACGGACCTCTGTATAACGTTGTGCAGCTGGCGGGTCGTTATCCAAAGAACCGAAGTTACCCTGACCGAATACAAGCGGATAACGCATTGCCCACGGCTGAGCCAAACGCACTACGGTGCCGTAAATTGACGAATCACCATGAGGGTGATACTTACCCATAACCTCACCAACAACACGGGCGGATTTTTTTGTAGGTTTGTCAGAAGTATTGCCGAGTTCGTTCATACCGAACAAGACACGACGGTGAACTGGTTTCATTCCGTCACGCACATCGGGCAATGCACGAGCAACGATAACGGACATTGAATAATCGATGAACGAAGTCCGCATTTCTTCATCGATATTCACTTTAATAATCTTATCATTATCAATCATTTATGTAAATATTTATTTAGTTCACAATTAGATTGTAAAATTACTATTTTTTCTTGAAATGAGCAAATTTTTGAGACATTTTTTTTGTTATTTTTTCTAAAAAAAATGCAACCCTGCCGGTTGCATTTTAATTTATACTAATTGTCTGATTAATTGCTCCTTATCTCCACATAATAACAATATGGGCGGAATTTCAATCATAGTGTATGCCGCCGGTTGTAGTTGCATAGATGCTCTTGCGCATGCAACAAGTATCTGTCCTGTAAGTGCGGGATTGTTGATACTCATATTAAATTCAAAATGCTGATTGTGTGTAGTTCCGCTCACGCCTTTGCGTACGAGATTCACACCGTGTCCTACATCATTAAGTTGGTCAACATTATCAACTCTGATAACATGTGTTTCGTCATGTCGGAAATAATCATCATTTTTGATGGCATTTTCAATCTGTGCAAAGTCATACCCGTTTTTGATTTTGACATACACCATTCTTCGGTGGATTCCTGTGCCTAAGGGAATAGTAACACTCAATGCGTCTTCCACTCCTTCGATAGCTTTTACTGCCACACTGTGTCCCATAGAACGTCCGGGACCAAAATTGGTATATGTTATGCCTTTGGGAGCGATGGCTTGCAAGAGTGCTCTTACGACAGAATCCGAACCCGGATCCCATCCGGCAGAAATAATGCTCACAGCATTATTAGCTTTGCACAACGGCATCAAGTCCTGTCTCAAATCAGCAATCCGAGTATGAATATCAAAGCTGTCAACAGTATTGATTCCGAGCGAAAGGCATTGCCTTGCATAATCAGGGACATCGCGGGTTGGAACACAAAGGATAGCGACATCAACGCCATCGAGTTTGCGAATATCATCCACAACTTTTAGACAGCTCGATTCGGCAGGATTTTTGCCGATAGATTGTGGTCTGCGAACCACACCGACCAACTCCATATCAGGAGCCTCCGAGACAGCTTGAAGAACAGCTCGACCTATATTGCCGTAACCTATTATTGCAATCTTAATCATTATTCAAAAGCCCCCATTTTTAGCATTGAAACTTCTTTAGGTGTAAGGAAACGGTATTTTCCCCGAGCAAGATTTTTCTTTGTCAGTCCGGCAAATACCGTACGGTCAAGGCGGATAACCTTATACCCGACTCTTTCGAAAATACGGCGGACAACACGATTTTGTCCGGAGTGGATAGTTAGTCCTATATTCGAATGGTCATCATCGTTCAGGAACTGCAAGTCATCAGGAATGATAAGCTCATCATCAAGCATAATGCCTGACATTATCATATCATAATCAGTATCTTCGAGAGGACGGTCGAGTTTTGCCTGATAAGTCTTTTTCTTTCCGTATTTCGGGTGCGTCAGTTTAGCTGCAAGGTCACCGTCATTGGTAAGTAATAAAACACCTGTTGTATTTCTATCAAGACGTCCTACCGGATATATACGTTCGGAACATACATTTCTTACAATGTTCATCACTGTATTACGCTCTTGAGGATCGTCAGTGGTTGTAATAGTATTTTTCGGCTTGTTCAAAAGGATATACACCTTTCTTTCTGAGCGAACCGGCTGGTCGTGGAACATAACGCGGTCGGTCGGCATTATCTTGGCTCCGAGTGTTGTCACAACTTCACCATTGACTGTAATGATTCCTGCTTGAATAAAATCATCAGCTTCGCGACGTGAACAAATACCTGCATTTGCGAGGAATTTATTCAAGCGAATAGGTTTATTCATGTCAACTTCATTCTTCGCATACTCATATTGTTTGCGATATGAGTATTTGGCATTAGGGTTTGAAGAATGCTGACGTTGCTGCCGATTGTTGAAAGATGGTCGGTTTTCAGCATTTGAACGTCTTTCAAATGAACGTCCTTCAAAACGTTGCCGGTTATTCGGAGTCTGTTCACGACTGCCAAAATTTTCGCTATTGCCGTGATTTTCACGGTTAGCATAGCTGCTGCGGCGCACCTCACCGTCAGTTCTTATCGGAGTGTAACGTCTATCCGTTTGTCCGCTTAAATTACGATTAAAGCGAGGACGTTGGCTGTGACCATTGCTCTCACGATTTTGTTCTCTGTCTGCGGAAAATCTTCTTCCCGAAGATTCGTTCCGCCTGTCATCTTGTTGGTACATATTTATATCGGAAAAGTTTAGGATAAATCATTACCTCTGCAACAAAGCTCTGTGACATAAAGTCATAGGGCTTTGTTGTGTTGGTTTGTGATGTGGAATTATTGGGCAAATTTCTCAATAGCCAATTTTCCACGATAGTAGCCACACTCACCACATACTGTGTGATAGATGTATTGTGCTCCGCAGTTGGGGCATACAGCCAATGTAGGCAGTGCAGCAACGTCATGGGTACGACGTTTCGCAGTTCTGGTGTGCGATTGTCTTCTTTTAGGATGTGCCATTTTTAAAATTATTTAGTTGTTAATGAGAGTTTAGAGCTTAGAGTTTAGAGCTTAGAGTTTAGAGTTTAGAGTTTGGAGTTTTTCCCATCTCGGGTCTATAACTTTATTTTCTTGCTTGGGTTCATGTTTTTTCAATATGTCGAGCATTTCCGGATTGCATTGTCCATCAGGGTGTGTTACTACGAGCGGCACAGTCAATGCAGCAGCTTCATATATAAGAGTTGCGATGTCCAACATGGCATCTGACCGGCTGACATAAATTATTTCTTCTCCATAGTCATCGTTATCTCCCAATTTGACAAAAAAATCATCTTGCCGTTCTACTCTTATGTCCACGTCGTCTAAGCAACGGTCACACGGAATCTGAACAACACCTTTTACGTCAATAGACAGTTCATAGAAATTGTTTCTTGGCGTAAGGTTTACATTTGCAGAAATAGAACCTTTGGGGATAAGACCATTTTCAAAGAGTAGCCAAAAATCATTGCCAAAATCAAAATGCTGCGACAAACCTTCTGCCGGTACGGCATTCATGTCAATGAAAAAATCACTGATTTGCATGGTCATTATTTCAAAAGCGGCTGCAAAATTAATACATTTTTTTGAATTATACAAGTATTTTTGCATTTATTTTTTATACGCGGAATATAACGGACACTGATTTTCCAAAAAAAAGAGGTCACGGGTGATGACCTCTTGGTAAATAAGGTATTTAATGTTAGGAAAATTTTATGAGTTTATAAATCTGATTTCAAATTTTATTTTTCGGAGTTAAGTACATGCAGGCATGACTTTATGTTAAGTTATATTGTAATTCTGAATGTTGTTCCTATTCCTATCTTTGACTCAACAAGTTGGAGTTTGCCACTGTGATAGTCTTCAATAATCCTTTTTGACAGATTAAGTCCTAATCCCCAGCCGCGTTGTTTGGTTGTATATCCCGGTGAAAATATCTTGCGTTGGTTTGAACGCTCGATACCTTTTCCTGTGTCAGATATATCTATCTCTGTTTTTTGCTGATTCTGCCTGATAGAGATGGTTATTTTTCCGTCACCTTCAATGGCATCGATTGCATTCTTGCATAGATTTTCAATCACCCATTGGAAGAGCGGTTTGTTGATAGAGACTATGATATATTGTGAGTGGGAGGTGAAAACGTAACTTACATGTTTTGATGTGCGCTGTTTCATATAGTTGATTGTGTCATCAATGACATCAACGATATTTTCAGGTTGGAGTTCCGGCACACTGCCTATCTTTCCGAAACGGTCGGCTACAATCTGCAGACGGTCGGTGTCTTTCTGCATCTCAAGGATATTCCCGTCGTCAGGATATTGTACTTTAAGAAGTTCTATCCAACCGTTCAAGGAGGAAATAGGCGTACCCAGTTGGTGTGCAGTTTCCTTGCTCAAGCCAACCCAAACTCGGTTTTGCTCGCTACGTTGCGCATTACGATAGGCAAACAATACAATAAGAATGAATATGGCGATGATAAGAAATTCAATATATGGGAACCAATAGAGTTGTTTTAAAAGCGAAGAGTCATCGTAATATATATATTGTGTTACATCATCGTTGATTTTCACTTCAATGGGTTTTTGCTCCTGCATTAGAGACCGTACAGTCTTGAGTGCTTTTTTACGGTCGTTTTCGGTTGAGTCAGGCACATTGCGTGTTATCAGTATATTGCCATCGGCATCAACCATATAGACGGGAATAGTGGTATTGCCTTCAATAATAGACGATACGAAATTGATGTCAGTATTTTCATCAGCACCTATAAATTGGCGGGTTGCTTCTGCCCAGATTTCGATTTTGTGATGTTCTTCAGCTGCCAACTGTCGTGCAAGATTGTTGGTAAAAAGCACAGATGCAATAACAATAACAAGTGCTATAAAAAGAAATAATCCGGATAGTTTTGAGTTCATGGTTTCTTTTTTTCTAAATATCAAACGCAGATTTCACAATTTTATTGCATCAATATTCAGTTTTTTTATATTTTGAGTCCTAATTTGTTTATAAGGTCGAAACGTCCTAATTTTTTAAGTGCTGTAATTATTTGTTTTCTGAATTCAGGTTTGTACCAGAAGAAGAACTGTCGTTGTGCGAGTTTGTCGTCTTTGGTTTTTGCGCAGAATACCGGTTCGAGGGTATATGGATGATAGCCTGAATAGTATATTTCGGTGGCGAGGGTCATTGGTGTCGGGGTAAAGTCCTGAACTTGCTCAAGGCGGAAATCCAGTGATTTAGTTTGTGCCGCCAACTCTGCCATATCCTCAAGCGTGCAACCGGGATGTGATGATATAAAATAAGGTATGATTTGCAGGTGGAGTTGTTTTTCCTTATTGACCTTGTCAAAAAACTTCTTGAAGTCACGGAATTTTTCAAACGATGGTTTGCGCATTAATTTCAGGACTCTGTCAGAGGTATGTTCGGGTGCGACTTTCAACCTTCCTGAAACATGTCTTTCTATCAATTCTCTTGCGTATTGCTCGTTGATTATGTCATATCTTACACCGCTTCCTATGAACGATTTTTTGATTTCCGGCAGAGCATCCACCGCATGGTATATCTCCAAGAGAGGATTAAGGTCTGTATTAAGATTTTTACATATTTTGGGTTGGATGCATGACGGTCTGGCACATTGTTCGCATAGTGATTTGTCTTTTCCGCTCATCATATACATATTAGCGGACGGTCCGCCCAAATCTGACAGATAGCCTTTAAAGTCAGGTAATTGTGTTATTTGTTTAACCTCATTGAGAATCGACTCTTTGCTTCGAGATGCTATGAATTTGCCTTGGTGTGCTGAAATAGTGCAAAATGCACATCCTCCGAAACAGCCTCGGTGCAAATTGACAGAGAATTTAATCATTTCATATGCCGGAATCGTTTTGCCGCGATATTTAGGATGCGGGAGACGCATATAAGGCAGGTCAAACGAAGCGTCAATTTCCTGTGTTGTCATAGGCGGGTATGGCGGATTGACCACGACATACTGCGTGCCTACCTGTTGCACCAAATAGGAGGCATGAAGGCGATTGGATTCCTCCTCAATATGACGGAAATTGCGTGCATAACATTTTTTGTCTTTAAGACATGTTTCATGTGAATTTAGCAATATGGTGTTTTCATGGTTAGGATTGCAGTCTGACAAAAAAGCCGTTTGCGGTACATCTGTAATTCTGTTTATCGGTTTACCTTCAAGCAACTGCTCTGTAATTTCCCACTGCGGTCGTTCACCCATGCCATAAATCAACAAATCAGCCTTGGAATCCACTAAGATACTGGGCATAAGGCAATCTTTCCAGTAATCATAATGTGTTACCCTGCGAAGAGATGCTTCAATACCGCCTATAATAACAGGAACATCGGGATATAGTTTTTTGAGAATATTGCAATAGGTAATAGTGCAATAGTCGGGTCTCATTCCTGCCTTACCGTCCGGTGTATAGGCATCGTCTGACCTGCGCCGTCGGTTGGCTGTATAGTGATTGACCATTGAGTCCATAGCACCGGCTGTAACTGCAAAATACAAACGCGGTCTGCCCAATTTTTTGAAATCCCTCAAATCATCACGCCAATTAGGTTGCGGAACTATTGCTACTCGCAAGCCGTGCGACTCCAACGACCTGCCTATAACTGCCGCAGCAAAAGAAGGGTGGTCGACATAAGCATCTCCACTGAAGATAATTACATCAACCTCATGCCACCCTCGCAACTCAAGTTCTTTTTTGGTTGTAGGAAGATAATTTAGCAAATCATCTGGATTCTTCATCAACTATTCATGTTTCAATTCCAACCATGTGTCAGACACGCCATCATGGTTATATTCAGTCCACGAAATATTATCATTATCGACTGCTATAATAGAAAAGCCGCTCAATCTATGCCTGCCGCTCTGATTGGTGCGAGTTACGACATCAGGTATTCCAAGACAATCGAATATCATATTGATGTGGTAATGACCGCTTAAAACACAACATATTCGATGGCGTTGCAGCACATCGGACAAATCCTGAAAGTTATCAATATCGTCCTCTTGAAGCGGATGGTGAGATATGACAAATTTGGTCATGCCAGTCGGCAAGGTATTCATCACACTATCCAACCACATCAATTCGGCATCCGCTACTCTGCCGTTGGAAGAATTTAATTGACCGGTATTAATTCCGACAAAAGCACAACTATCATATCTGAAGTAGAAATGACCGGCTCCAAAGACTTCAACAAAATCCACTATACATTGTCGGCTGAATTTTGTGTCGTGATTACCGGGTATGACATAATAAGGAATATCAAGACTATCAAGAATCTGTTTTGCTATAATGGCTGATTCCTTATCACCGCTATGAGTTATATCTCCGGTTACCAACACAAAATCAAGCGAATCCATGGCATTGATTTGGGCAACTGACTGTTTCAAATCATCGATAGTCGAATGGTTAGGTCTGATATGGGTATCCGAGATTTGAGCAAAGTGAAAGTTGTATGCGAACAGGGATATTGATGAAGATAGCATGATTATGGTGAGTGCAATCAACTTTGTGTCGGCTTTGCTTGTCATAATAGTCAGATATAGTTAGCAGAAGTTTATGAGATATTCCAAAACAAATGGTTTTGCAAAATTACTGCTTTTGCTGTAATTATCCAAATAAATTTTGTCGTTATCAAAAAAATCATTAATTTTGCAATCGTATGGAAAATTATATTGTATCAGCCCGCAAGTACCGTCCGAGTACTTTCAAATCAGTTGTTGGTCAGCAGGTTCTGACCACAACATTGAAAAATGCCATCAAGAGCAATCATTTGGCTCATGCTTATTTGTTTTGCGGTCCCCGAGGAGTTGGAAAGACGACATGTGCCCGTATCTTTGCAAAGACCATCAACTGTCAGAATCCAAGTGCCGACTTTGAGCCGTGTAATGAGTGTGAGTCGTGTCGTGCTTTCAATGAAAACCGTTCGTTCAACATACATGAGCTTGATGCCGCATCAAACAATAGTGTTGACGATATCCGTTCGCTGATTGACCAAGTGCGTATTCCACCTCAAATCGGCAAGTATTCAGTATTCATCATAGACGAGGTTCATATGCTCTCTACCTCAGCTTTTAATGCATTTCTGAAAACTCTTGAGGAACCGCCTTCGTACGCCATATTCATTCTGGCGACTACAGAAAAGCACAAAGTTTTACCGACTATTCTGTCACGTTGCCAGGTATATGATTTTAACCGTATCACTGTTCAGGACACCGTTGACCATCTGAAATATGTGGCTTCCCAAGAAGGAATCACGGCAACAGATGAAGCGTTGAATATAGTGGCTCAAAAGGCGGATGGCGGAATGCGTGACGCATTGTCAATATTCGACCAGTTGGTCAGTTTCTGCGGCAACAATATCACATACGAAGAGGCAATAGAAACGCTTAATGTTCTTGACTATGATTACTATTTCAGGTTGATTGATTGTTTTCTTCAGAATGATGTATATCAGTCGCTTCTGATTTTCAATGAGATATTGACCAAAGGTTTTCAAGCCCAGAATTTTGTAGGTGGGTTGAGCCAGCATATACGCGACGTGTTGGTTAGCAAGGATGCACAAACCGCCATATTGTTGGAAACAAGCGAACAGACACGTCAACGTTACGTTGAACAGGCAGGTCGCTGTGCGGCAAGATTTCTGTTTAAGGCTCTTGAATTGACCAACGATTGTGACCAGACATACCGCACATCACCAAACAAACGTCTATTGGTTGAGTTGATGTTAGTCAAACTATGTCAGATTACAATGCCTCAAGATAGTTCAGAGCAGCCCATTAAACCGATTATCAATCAAACTAAACCTACAACTTCACAACCTGTTCATACACAAGTTACCAGATCTGCTACAACTCAATCGGTCAAAACAACACAATCGGTTCAGCCACAGCAGCCCGTTAACAATCCTATGCCACAGCGTTCAGCGAGCCGTATTCCAAATTTCAGCATTAGCAATGTAGCACCACGAGAAAAAGAATCAACAAAGGACAACGGCGGCAATAAAGAGAAAAAAGACGGTGATGACAACGATGACAATCATGCAGAACAAACTGCTGCTGCCGAAAATCAACCTATAACGGAAGAAAAACTTTCAGAAGCATGGAAACTATTGCCAAATACAGTCAAGGATAACAAGCGTTTAGTGGCTGCTATACAGGATTCTACACCTGTCATAGAAAATGAAACTACCATAGTTTTCACAATAAGAAACGCTTTTTTAAACACCGAAGTTTCTGAGAACAGAGGCAAGCTGACAACTTTCTTGCGTGAACAATTGCATAATTCCCTTATTACGATTAGGACAGATGTAAAGGAATCCGTGGCAGAACACAGGGCTTACACTCCGACTGAGATGTATCAAGAGTTGTTGAAAGAGAATCCTGCTTTGGAACAACTGACAAATTCATTCGGATTGCAACTACAATAAAAAATCCAAATATATGCGTGACGAACAGTTATTTGACATCATACGCCGCGAGCGCGAGCGTCAGATGAAAGGTATAGAACTTATAGCATCCGAGAATTTCGTTTCAGACGAAGTATTGGAAGCTATGGGTTCAGTATTGACCAATAAATATGCCGAGGGCTATCCTGCCAAACGCTATTACGGTGGTTGTCAGGTTGTTGACGAATCAGAGACTCTTGCCATAGAGAGACTGAAAAAGATGTTTGGTGCTTCTTGGGCTAATGTCCAACCTCATTCAGGAGCTCAAGCCAACATGGCTGTTTTTATGGCATGTTTGAATGCAGGTGATAAATTTTTAGGACTCAATTTGAGTCATGGCGGTCACTTGAGCCATGGAAGTCCGGTTAACTTCTCCGGTCTGATGTTCAAAGCGTTAGAATACAATGTGCGTGAAGAAGACGGTCGCGTTGATTATGACCAGTTGGAGCAAATTGCTCTTGCAGAGCGTCCCAAGCTGATTATTGGCGGTGCTTCAGCATACAGCCGCGAATGGGACTATGCGCGTATTCGTCGCATAGCTGACGAGATTGGTGCAATCTTCATGGTAGATATGGCTCATCCTGCCGGTCTTATTGCAGCAGGTTTGCTTGACAATCCTGTCAAATATGCACATATTGTAACGTCAACAACGCACAAGACTTTGCGCGGTCCCCGTGGTGGTGTTATAATGATGGGTGAGGATTTTCCTAATCCATGGGGCAAAACCACACCAAAAGGTGAGGTAAAAATGATGTCGCAATTGCTTGATTCTGCCGTGTTCCCCGGAGTGCAAGGGGGTCCGTTAGAACATATTATTGCAGCTAAAGCGGTGGCTTTCCATGAAGCATTGCAACCTGAATACAAAATATATCAACAGCAAGTAAAGCTCAATGCGGCAGTTATGGCAGAGGCCTTTGTGGAAAAGGGTTATAAGATTATATCCGGCGGCACTGACAACCATTGTATGCTGGTTGATTTGCGAACAAAATTCCCCGAATTGACAGGCAAACAGGCTGAACGCGCATTAGTTGATGCAGATATTACCACCAACAAGAATATGGTGCCTTTTGACAGTCGCAGCCCATTCCAAACATCCGGTCTGCGTTTCGGTACTCCTGCCATAACCACGCGAGGTCTGAAGGAGGACAAGATGCCGCTGATTGTTGAGCTTATTGACAGAGTTTTGACCGATTTCGACAATCAGTCAATCATTGCCGATGTTCGTGCAGAGGTCAACAAGATGATGAAAGATTATCCTTTGTTCGCATGGTAAGATATGAAGTATTTGTTGGGAAAGAGTCTTGATGAGTTGCAAGAAATAGTATTGAGCATCGGTCTGCCGCGTTTTGCAGGCAGACAGATGGCAGAATGGCTGTATAAAAAGCGTGTGACGACTATTGATGAGATGACCAATATCTCGCTCAAAGGTCGCGAGGCTCTTTCTCAAGAATATATTATCGGACGTAGCGAACCAATGGCTGTAGCTGAATCCGCCGACGGGACAAAAAAATATCTTTTCAAGGTTAATGGCGGGGATGCAAAATATAATGATTCAACTAAACCTTTGGTCGTTGAATGTGTATATATTCCTGATGATGACCGCGCTACCTTATGTGTTTCCACTCAAGCAGGTTGCAAAATGGGATGCCGTTTTTGTATGACCGGAACGTTAGGTTTTCAGAGTCAGCTTTCAGCTTGTGATATTCTCAATCAGATATTTTCCATTCCCGAATCAAACCGGCTGACAAACCTTGTCTATATGGGTGAGGGGGAACCGATGGACAACATTGATAATGTGTTACGTAGTTTAGAAGTTATGACCTCGGACTATGGTTGCGGATGGAGTCCGCGCCGCATAACGGTTTCAAGCGTTGGACTGATACCCGGTTTGCAGCGCTTTATTACCGAGTCAGAGTGTCATTTGGCAATATCGTTACATAATCCTTTTGCTGCGGAACGGGAACTTATTATGCCTATACAAAAACGCTATCCGTTGGATAGCGTTATCAATCTTATACGCCGATACGATTTTTCCCATCAGCGGCGTGTTTCTTTCGAGTATATCATGTTTGCCGGTAGAAACGATACTATGCGTCATGCAGCAGAATTGAAGCGTTTGCTTGCAGATACGGATTGTCGCATCAACCTGATTCGTTTTCACTCTATCGGTGGTGCTGAATTTCAGAGCAGCGATGAAAAGAGGATGGTTGAGTTCCGCGATTATCTCACCGCCAACGGCATAACTACGACAATACGCCGCTCGCGAGGCGAAGATATCATGGCGGCATGCGGTATGTTAGTCAATGAATTGTATAAAATCTGAACGGTTATTTCAACGGATTTAACGTTTTTTTATCAGTGTCGGATAATTTTATTAATTGTCCGTCAGTCCATTGTGATTCCGAAGTTATCCGACATCTGAACCATCTTGTCGTATTCTTCCGGTGAAAGATCCATAAAGTAGTAATTGCGAGGGTCAACTACTTTGTTTTTATAATGTACTTCGTAATGGCAGTGAGGACCGGTAGATTTGCCGGTGCTGCCTACCAAACCAATTATATCTCCACGTGAGACCTCTCTACCCTGACGCACGAGGATATTCGACATGTGGGCATAGAGTGTTTCATATCCGTACCCATGATTAATGGTAACACAATTGCCGTAGCCTTGCCGCCATCCTGCAAAAGTCACCTTGCCGTCACCGGTTGCAAAAATATCAGTACCTTTAGGAGCAGTAAAGTCCATGCCTGCATGGAAGCGGGGAGTGTGATATATAGGGTCTATACGATAACCAAATCCGGATGCGATACGGCGCAAATCTTTGTTGAGTACAGGCTGAATAGACGGGATATGACGCATACGTTCTTCACTTGTTTGAGCCATATGGACTATCTCATCGTACGATTTACTCTGCACATATATAGCTTTTTCAAGTTGGTCAACTTTGCTGGTCAAATTAGCGGCAAGAGTAGAATTGGTTTGTTGCAGGATATCGTCATAAAATTTCGTTTTGTTGGCTATAGAATAACGTAACGAATTGTCAATAGGGTCAGCCTCAAGGAGTACGCGATACAAATTATCATCACGCTGTTGCAAGTCAAGAATCAATAGTTGCATCTGATCAACCTGTTTGTTCAGCACTTCATATTGAGCGTTCAGACTCTTTATCTGCCTGTCCTTAAGCCGGTCGCTTGGCGAAGGGAATATAGAGAAGAATAAGAAAAAGAATCCTGCACCGACCAATATGCCGATAAAAACCATCAGCAACCCTTTCAGTACAACTGAAGATACTGATACTTCTACTTCCTCGTAATTAAGTGTTTGCGGATTGAATTGAAATTTTTTTCTTGACATGAGCGGATATTTTTATAATTAAAAATTCAAATTTCTGAACTTATTTTAAGTTACAATTTTTGTGCCATTGTAGGAATTCTCCTACTACATAATTACTGCCTCCGACAAAAACCATATCTTCTGTTTCTGCTTTTTGTTTTGCAACTGTACATGCGGTTGCGACATCAGCGACACACTCGCCTTGAAGTTTACAGTCGGAAGCCATGCGCATGAGGTTATCTGCTTTTATTGCACGCTTGGTCTGCGCTTGAGTAAACAAATAATATGCATCTTTTGGCAATAGTTCCAACACTTTTTTCACATCCTTGTCTTTAACCATTCCGAAAATAACGTACAACTGCTTGTATTTTTCGTTTTTCAGCTGTTGAGCCACAAATCGAAAAGCATGCGAGTTATGTCCTGTATCACAAATCCACAAAGGGTTGGTTGCCACAGTCTGCCATCTTCCACATAGTCCTGTTATTGAACAAACGCGGGCGAACCCTTTGCGAATGCTACTATCTGAAATTTGCAACCCCATTTCGCGCATCACATTGAGCGCAGCATATACAGTCTGCTTATTCTTTTGCTGATAGTTGCCTTGAAGTTCACAGGGTATATCGGGCATAGGTGGTTGTTGTTCGGCAAAAATAAGCGGCGAATTGACATTTTGCGATTTGAGTCGGAACACATGTTGAGTTTCCTTGATAGTTTCTCCTACCACAACAGGCACACCTTTTTTTATAATTCCGGCTTTTTCTGCTGCAATACACTCCAAAGTATTACCCAAAAATTCGGTATGGTCGTATCCTATATTTGTAATAACAGACAAGACGGGTGTTATTATATTGGTACTGTCAAGCCTGCCACCTAATCCCACTTCGACTACAGCAATATCGACATTATGTTTTTTGAAACAATCAAAAGCCATTGCCGTCATGGTTTCAAAAAACGAGGGTTTGATACTTTCAAGCAGCGGCTTGTGTTTTTCCACAAAGTCCACGACCTCTTGTTCACTTATTATCTCGCCGTTCACGCGGATTCTCTCTCTTAAATCAACAAGGTGCGGAGAGGTGAACAGTCCTGTTTTATAACCGGCGGACTGCAACACAGCAGCAAGCAAATGTGATACAGAACCCTTGCCGTTAGTGCCTGCAACATGAACACAGCGCAGTTTTTCATGCGGGTTTCCCAAATCCTGCATCAACGCAAGGATATTGTCAAAGCCCGGCTTATATGCTGCCGCTCCTATTATATGAAAGGGCGGTTGCAGCGCATACAGATATTCTACTGTTTCAGAATAACTCACAACTGTCAGCTTCTTTCAGATTCCTATTTATAAGGAAGCAATATTCTTCTCGTTATATAGATTTTTACCTTCGGCAGTATAGGCATATTCTATTCTGTCTGCAAAATAATTCTCAACCTTGCCGCGAACTATCTTCATCGTTGAATTGACAAGGTGATTCTGCTCCGTAAACGCTTCCGGCAAAACGGCCACAGCCTTGGGCAACCAGTTTTCCGGAAACATACCTGCATGTTTGCCGCCTTTACGGTATGCGTCAATCTCGTTCTGAATGATATCAAGCTGTGCGCGCTTGCCTTCAACTGATTCAGACACAAGTCCTTTATCTTTTACGGCTTCGCGTAGGGCATCCTTATTGGGTACAAGCAGAATAATTGTATAGGGATTCTGATTGTTGTGAAGCACTACTTGGTCAATATATTTAGAGCCGTCGGTCAGGCTGTCTTCAAAACCTTCAGGACTATATTTCTCGCCATCGGAAGATATAAGCAACGATTTGAAACGTCCTACCACCCATAGATAATCCTTATGGTCGGCGGGAATATACCCCATATCGCCGGTATAAAGCCAACCGTCCTTAATCGTTTCGGCTGTTGATTTGGGATTCTTCCAATATCCTGCCATCACATTCTCACCACGAATTACAATCTCACCTTTATCGCCGGCGGGTACTTCCCTGCCCTCTTCATCACATATTTTGATATCAAGAGGTTTAACAATGCGTCCGCTTGAACCGAATATTGCATGCCCCTTACTGTTAGCACATATTATCGGCGTTGCCTCACTCAAACCGTAACCTTGGAACATCGGCATGCCAATGGCATTGAAATAACGTTGCAACTCAATATCCAACAATGCTCCTCCGCCGACAAAGAACTTCATCCGTCCTCCGAAATTCTCTCTCACTGCCTTAAATATCAGTTTGTCAAACAGTTTTATCAGAGGTACTTTCCACCACCCGCCTGCATTGTAGTATTCTTTATAATAACCGATTGCAAGTTTGAGTGCGAAATTGTACAATGCTTCTACTCTCGGTCCCTTAGCCTTAATTCCTGTTTCTATACTTTTCTTGAAGTTGCGTGCGAGAGCCGGAACAGAAAGCATTACATGCGGACGCACTTCCCTGATGGCTATAGGGATATTGCGCAGAGTAGCCATAGGTGTTTTGCCTATGGGGACAGTAGCAATAGACCCCCCATATGACATCATGGTATAGAAACCTGCCACATGGGCAAAACAGTGGTCGAGAGGCAGGATTATCAGCATAACTTCATCAACCCCTATACCTACAACTGAATGCGCCTGCTCTACATTGGCAGTATAATTACGGTGTGTGAGCAAGATACCTTTCGGGTCGGCAGTTGTACCTGATGTGTAGCTTATGTTGGCATAGTCATCAGGCTCTATTGACTTGAAGCGATGTTCAAACACAGGTCTGTCTTTTTTCAAGAGTTCATCGCCCGCTTTCTGAACATCACCAATAAATATCTCATTTTCAGCTAAATCATTGATATTGTCGAACACGATTATTTTCTCAACCAACGGGCATTGTGCTACAACTTTGCGGATTTTTTTCAGCTGACCGGCAGAGCACATCACATACTTGGCATCAGAATGCTGAATGCGAAACAACAAATCATTGCTCTCTTCTAATTTGATAGATAGAGGGACATTTACGCCACCGGCATAGAGAATGCCCAACTCGCCTAACACCCACAAATTGCGTCCTTCTGACTGCAGGGCAACTTTTTCGCCCTTTTTCAAACCGAGCGACATCAAACCTGCACCTATTCTGTAAGCTTCAAGACGAGTCTGCTCAAAAGTGGTTTCAGTCCACCTGTCATCAATCTTCTCACGCAAAAATACATGTGACGAAAACTCGCGAGTATATCGCTCTACAAAATCAATAATTGTTATTCTTTCAGTTTTCATGTTTAAAACAGATTATCATACAAAATTACAACTATTTTGGTACATAGCCAAAAATAACTTGCATTTTTGCAAAAAAAGCGTGCCTTTTATCCGTATATGCAAAAAAAGCAGTAATTTTGTATTTTCAATGTCTAAATTTAAATCACTCATTTCGGATTCTAATGTCCACCTATAGAAAAATTCTCCGATTGGCACTGCCTGTAATCCTCACCCAACTTGGTGCCGGATTGATTGGTCTTGCTGACACAATTATGGTAGGACATGTTGACGCGGTGTCACTTGCGGCAGTATCGTTTGCTAACTCAATCTTTGTCATAGGTCTTGCTGCTGCTATTGGAGTAACAATGGCTATTACTCCATTAGTCGGACAGAATTATGCACGTGGTGAAGACACTGCAATATCCGACATTTTCGGCAATGGTACATTATTCTCAATTATAGCAGGAGTACTTATATGTATGATTCTTTTCGCCATAATGCCGCTAATGAATCATATGGGTCAGGACAAAGAGGTCATACAAATAGCAAAACCGTACTACATCATACAGATAATCAGCCTCCTTCCGTTTATTATCAGCAGTTGCCAAAAACAGTTTCTCGAAGGTCTCGGAAACACAAAAACAGCTATGTTGGTTATGATGTCGGTAATCATACTCAACATAATACTTAATTACATACTTATCTTCGGCAAATTGGGATTTCCGGCTATGGGGGCATATGGTGCAGCTATTGCTTCGCTTATAGCCAGAACTTTCTCTCCGCTTATATTAGGTATTGCCATACGCAGAAACAGTATTTGGTGGAATTATATCAAGAATTTCTCATTTCGCCGCATAACAGCAGACTCTCTCCGCCGGATTGCAGAGGTCGGATTGCCAATTGGGGGGCAAAGCGTACTCGAATGTCTCGCATTCTCACTTTCTTGCATTATGGTAGGCTGGTTGGGTGCAGTACCTCTTGCCTCTCATGAAATAGCCTGCCAGCTCTCCAATATCACGTGGATGGGTATTATGGGAGTCGGGTCTGCCACGGTTATCCGTGTATCCCACCTCTATGGAGCACGCGACTATGAGGCTATGCACAAGGATGCCATGGCGAGTATTCATATTGCAGTATTCTACGAACTTATAACGAGTGCCCTGCTTATTGGGTTTAACCGCTATATTCCTTATATTTTCACTAATGACATTGATGTTATTGCCACAGCTCCCATGCTAATCATTTGCTGCGGTATATATCAAATTTCTGATGGAATGCAAGTCGTTGGACTCAGTATTTTACGCGGAATGACAGACGTAAAACGTCCTATGGTCTATTCAATGATAAGTTACTTGATTATCAGTCTCCCAATCGGATATATCCTCCTCACTCGGACATCACTCGGTGCAGTTGGGATTTGGATTGGCTTTATCATTTCCCTTTCTTTAGTAGCAATACTATACCTTACCCGCTACCGCAACACAATCAAGACACTCACAACATAGCAGGTGAAGCCCCGATGCCGCACCGCGAGCTTGAGAGCTCAGAGTTTAGAACTGAGAGTCTTGCTCTTTGTTTGCTGCTATTGTGTCCTTGCGGCAACATAAACACAGAAAAGAACTCACACAATTTGATGTAAACATCATTGTTTGAGTTCTTTTCTGTGCGGAGAAAGGGGGATTCGAACCCCCGGTACAGTTACCCGTACGACAGTTTAGCAAACTGTTGGTTTCAGCCACTCACCCATCTCTCCCCATTGGAGATTTCATAAGTCTGAATTCTCAAAATTGCGACTGCAAAAGTACTACATTTTTTTCATTGCACCAAATTTTTTTAGGATATTTTTCAAAAAATTTAATGATTTGATGCAATCGGTTATTTTAACGCTTGTAAGCGTTTGTCGTTACTAAAGGAAATGCTTTAAGGGCAGATCATTCTAATAACCTATTTGGTTCTTTATAAAATTTCAAAATTCAAGAGGTTCAAAGGGTTATTGATTATATGTTCCACTCCGCCTTCTATAAGGACATCTCGCGAAACAAAGCCCCACGAACATGCCACAAAAGGCATGCCGGCATTTGTTGCTGTATCTCTGTCAACCAAGCTGTCGCCTACATATATGGAAGAGGATGAGGTTTCGGCAATATTCAGAGTTTGAAGAATATCATATACAATACGCGGATTGGGTTTGCGAGGGATGCCCTCACGTTCACCGAATATCGCATCAAATGTGTCGGGAAAGAAGTGATTAACTATATTTTGAGTTGCGCTTTGGTATTTATTGGAGGCAACAGCCAGCATATATCCTTGCTGTTTGAGACCTTTAAGTAGTTCGGGAATGCCTTTGTAGGGATGGGTGTAAACACAATTATGAGTATCATAGTAAGGCACAAAATGCGTCATTACTGTCTCTATCATTGTTTTTATTTCTGTTTCGCCGCTATCAGCCAACCTACCCGATTCGTACATCGGCAGCAATGCCCGCTCTATGAGTTTCCGCACGCCGTTACCCACCATTGAGGGATAGCGTTCTATCGGATATACGGGCAACCCTGACTGCTGCAACGCATGATTACAAGCGTAGCCAAGGTCGTCAATGGTATTCAATAAAGTGCCGTCAAGGTCAAAAATCACTATTTTATCCGAAGCAGTCGTCATTATTTGTCGTGCTTATGTTCGTACAATGCTTCGTCAACATTGATAATATAGTCAGCCATTTTTTCAAGTTCGAGAATTATATCCATATAGTTGACACCCGTACTATAATCATACTGATGTTCGGTTATTGACTGCATATTGCGGTTTTTGAGTTCGTTGCGGAAGTTATTAATTTCATTCTCCATATTGGTCATCTCGAAGAATTCGTCTTCGGAGATATTAGCACGCTCAAGAGCTTCTACCATTTTTGTTTCTGCACCGCTCACAAGGTAAAGCATCATTTCAACATTTTTATCCTGCTGTTCAGTAAATCGGATATTGTTGTCGTGTTTATGACGGATAAAACGCGAAAGGTTATAGTTAGCATCTCCGACAGATTCCAGTTCACTGACTATTCGCAGCATTTTGTGGACTTCATGTTTAGACAGTTCCGACAAGCGGCCATCGGCTACATGGTTCAGATACTGCGCAATTTCGTATTCCATACGGTCGCATATACCCTCGTATTTTTCCACTCTTGAAAACATCTCAGTAAATCGTGCATCATCTTTTTCGTTAAGCATGTCATGAATCATGTTAAACATACGCTGTGTGCGTGCGGCAAAAACATTCACTTCTTTCCACGCTTGTAGGATTGACAACTCTGATGTTGACATCAAGCCGCCTGAAATAAAGAGCAACTGACTGTCAGTATCCTTTTGTTCCGAGGTGGATGGTATTATCCACATAACAAGACGTTCTAACATTGGTATAAACCAAATCAGTATCAGGGTATTAGTGACATTGAAAGTTGTATGGAAGGTTGCAAGAATAGCATTGAGTTTGTCCGGCGACACGTCACTGGGGACACCCGGGGTGAAATTCACACTCCACAATCCGCAAATCATGCTGACAAAGGGGCGGAAAAGACACAGCACCCATATAACACCGAAGAGATTGAACACCAAGTGAGCCAAGGCTGCACGGCGTGCTTGGACAGAGGCTGACAAGGCAACCACATTAGATGTAATCGTTGTACCTATATTTTCACCCAACACAAGCGCGATACCCATATCTATAGGGAGAACATGGGCAGAACAGAGTGTCATTGTGATTGCCATAATAGCTGCCGAAGACTGGACAGCAAAAGTCAGGATACCGCCTACAAGCAGATACAAGAAATAACTGCCGTATCCCCAACTGGAAGTTGCAATAAAGAAATTGCGTACCGACTCCATCTGGTCGAGATGCATTTCTGTAGCATTGATTTTCAATGTTGTCAGTCCTAAGAGCATAAAAGACAGACCAATAAGAAAATCCCCCAGATTGGCATATTTCTTTCTGAATATAAGAACTACAGCAAGGGCAATAAGGGTATAGACAACTAACCGCAAATCAAATGAGCCGCCGCCAAGAACCATGATCCACGCTGTAAATGTAGTTCCTATATTGGCACCCATGATGACTGATATTGCCTGTCTGAGGCTCAAGATACCGGCGGATACGAAACTCACTGTCATAACCGTTGTGGCTGTTGATGACTGTACAGCAGCAGTTATACCCGCTCCGGTCAACACACCGGTGAAGCGATTGGTTGTCATTGTGCCGAGTACATTGCTGAGTTTGCTTCCTGCCATTTTCTGCAAACCTTCACTCATCACTTTCATTCCGTACATCAGCATTGCAACGGAACCCAACAATGTAATAATCTGTAATGCTAATTCCATATATTCATCAGTTAGTTTTCGGTCTTATACGATATACAAAAAACCGATACAAATCATCGCTGATTTATACCGATTATATATGTTTGTAATTATATGCATGTGTGAATAAACATAACCACCGTGCAAAGATAATATAAAAATATGAAATGAACAAATATATTTGTACTTTGCCGCATAAAATATATTTTATCAATTGATTATTAACATTTTATATCGTATTCAGTGAATAGAATAATCAGTATGTGGCATTTGTGGGTCAGAACAAGTCAGATACTGCGCTATACACTCCAAGTAACAGCGGTCGGTATCATCAAAGGTATCATATACAGCACTGTCGATATCGAGAACAGCAACAACGTGACCTTCATGGCGGAGGGGAACAACAATTTCACTCTTTGAGTCACTCGAACACGCTATATGTCCGGCAAACTCATGAACGTTTGGTACGACAAGTGTGTTGTTTCTTTCCCATGCTGCACCACACACTCCTTTGCCGTACGGAATACGAGTACAAGCAATGGGACCTTGAAACGGTCCAAGTACCATTTCGCTGCCATCCACGCGATAGAAGCCTGTCCACAAAAAACCGAAAGTTTGGTGCAATACTGCGACCACATTAGCCATATTAGCTATCATATCTGTTTCACCTGCAACAAGAGATTTTATCTGCGGCAGGAGAGTTTTGTATTTGTTTTTCTTTTCCATAAAGAGCATAAAAAATTTGTTCGCAAAAGTAATAATTTTTTATCATATTTGCAAGAATAATGGCAGAAATTTATGGCTTTACACACAAAGACCTTGCTACGCTATCGGGTACAACACATCGGACGCTTATAGACGGAAATTTTATACTGGAGAATTGCCGTGAAAAGACACTCCTGACCATCAACGACCCTCACCGGAACCCAAATTCGTGAAACTACAAAAACAAAAAGCACACAAATATAAAATGGTTCATAAATGTAAAAGAAATTTTGGTAATTTACTCGAAAATATCTAATTTTGTAAATCTTTTTGAACTTAAAAAGTGGCTATTGTCTCAAATCCGATTGGTATGCACGAATTTATCATAACTTATCTTCGTGAGGTGAATGCCCAATATCTGCTATCCTCCCCGCCTTTCGCAGCCGTTTTGAGGCGTGTACCGCCGGACTGCTGCTTATCATTGCCCCGACTATCGCTACACAAGCAGGCGACTATCAAGGCGTGGATGCCACCACCGACTACGCCATCTCATCTTCCATAACCTCAACCTATGGGCATAACGCATCGCCACCGAACAACTGCCCTGCACCATACATCATATAAACGGATAAAACAATTGTGAATTATGAATTGTGCTACTGTTCTTTTCTCAGTTCCCTTCTCAATGCGACCGGTGACATGCCGGTATGGGCTTTGACATACTTGCCGAAGAATGACTGCGACGGGAAAGCAAGTCGGTTGGCTATCTGTTGGGCGGTGAGGTCGGTCTGCTGCAAGAGTGAGCGTATCTCGGTTATCAGCACTTCGTTGATATACTCGTGCGGTGAGCGTGACATCTTCTCGCGAACACAGGCGGCGAGGTATTTAGGCGTGACACACAATTTGTCGGCATACCAACGTACCTCACGTTGCATACCCTTCTGCTCCACCACAAGACGCATAAAGTCGTCTGTCAGTTGGTCTTTGCGAGAGAGCCGTGAGGGAGTTGCCATCTGCCTATCGGTCTGCACAATAGTGTCTAACCAGCCAAGCATCTCATACACTCCGAGCTGCAAGAGGATTCGGACGACATGATCTTTATATAGGCTTTGTTCGTCTGCCATATACAGACGTTGCAACTCCTCTGATAATTTGTAAATACGCAGTTGTCGCTCATTGAGATGTAGCACAGGATGCTCACGTAGGAAACGATATTGATTCCATAAGTTAGTATCAGTGTGGATGATATGGTGCGTGAGTTCTTCAAAGGCATGCCTACGAATAAGATAGAAATCGCCTTTGAAATCGTGTGAAGCAAAGAACTTATTGATGTTCCAGCCGGCAGGACAAAGTAATAGGTCATCTGCTGCGAGACGGTAAGTGACTGCCGTCTCAAGCAACAATTGACCTGAATGACAGATAACTAACAACAGAGCATCATTCGGCTGTTGCTCATTAGAGGCAATCTCTTCGATGCTGTTATAGACAGATAAATCCGATGAATGATACATGATGAAATGATGAAATGATGAAATGATGAAGGGGTGAATTATCAATTATGAATTGTGACAATAATTGTGCCATAAGTACACCATTTAATGTTCTATTTGACCTTAATGTTGTATTATTTGGTAAGACGTAATGACGGTAAGATGGTAAGATAGTAAGGTTATATAATGATTTTACAGGCAAAATAACCAATAAAAGGGAATTATAGGACATGACGAAAACATTTTATGGCATTTATTTTGTATAGTATTTGAATGGAAAGAGATGAGGTGAAAGGTGAATGGTGGGAGCAACTCTCAACTAAAAATTTTTATGGCAGAACTGATTATTACACGTAAGCAGAAAGATTACTTTAAGATGCCTTATCAAGTGATTATCAATGGGCAGCTTGTGGGCATGATGCGTACGCCGCAAGCACGTCTGCGTCTGCCTGCAGGATATTATACAGTTACCATTCGGACGGGTGGTTTTGTGCCTGTGGGCAAGAAAGGCAAGACCATAGACATGACCCTCTCGTCCACAAAAACTATTCAAATAGCGGATTCCGGTTATAATTGTCTTGATTTCAAAGACTCAGGGCGTTGGTGGGATGTTGTGTTTACGATAGACCTTGTGGTATGGTTGATTTCGCTCTTTCTTACTATTCCGCATCCATGGAATATCGTCTATCATGTTCTGTCCGACGGTTTCTTCGTGGCATGGCTCATCCGTCTGTTCTTTGTCCGCAAGCGGTATTATACAATGACGAGTTATACCACCGATACACCTCCCGAAGAAGTAAAACCGCGCAAGAGCCGTATGGAACGTTATATGGAGGAGCATCAAGACGAGATTATGGCGCATCAGCAGCAACGCGCACTCAACCGCCAAGGCAGGCGGTACAAATGGCAACAGTGGAAAGAGAAACACTTACATCGTAAATAATATACAGGACTAACTATTCCAATAAAAAGAATAATATCATGTTATCCAAGCAAATTCCGAATGTAAGCAGCCGTTTACGGCATAATATACTTTGTGCGCCGCCGGAGATACGCCAAGCCAGTGGAATAGTCATCAACGGCAGGAGAATCAAGAGTCTCATCTTCACGACCGACATTGCTGTCATCCGCAACTGCGATGCAGATGCTGTCTTCGCTGTGTATCCGTTCTCACCTCAGCAAACCATCAGCGATGCCATCATCAAACATTGCTCGCGTCCGGTGTTCTGCGGCATAGGCGGCGGCACCACACACGGCGTGCGTACAATCTCTTTGGCAAAAGACGTGGAGAGTCAGGGAGCGATGGGTGTGGTGATGAATGCACCAATGAGCAATCTTAACCTGCAATTAGTAGCGCGGGCTGTGGATATTCCTGTCGTGGTAACGGTTATCAGCGAAGAGACAGACATTGCGGCGCGTGTGGAAGCAGGGGCTGCTATTTTGAACGTGGCAGGAGGGCACAAGACGATAAATATCGTAAGCTCTATCCGTGCGCAGTTTCCTGACATACCAATAATTGCCACAGGAGGACCTACTTCGGAGAGTATCTTGCAAACCATCGCAGCGGGTGCCAATGCCATCACTTTCACGCCGCCATCCGTACAGGAGATGTTCCGACAAGTGATGAAGCAATACAGAGAAGAACCGTTTATAAATGACGATGTAGGCGAATTATTACCGGAACAGCAAAAAATATGGCGATATGTCAAAGCGCATATCGGTTTGGAGGAATAATAAGGAATGAGTACGTTGGTTATCATATTGATTGTCTGTCTTGCCGTTGTCATTGTGCTATGGCTGATGTTTGGTATCAACTGGCGGAGTAACCGCAATTACGAGTGGAAACATCACCTACTTCAAGCAAAGATGCAGGCAGAGGATTCCGAAGAATTGCAACGGTTGCTCTTTTCCGGCAGTCTCACTATGTGCGTGGAGCAACGTTTCCGACCCTTAGCAATGTTACTATCCCAAAATAGACGGCCGTCTGTTTCTACTTCGGAGACAGAGATAATCATCTCCGGCAGACGTAAATATGACCTGTTGATACGCGATTTGATTAATGCGCGCGAGTCTATTCACATGGAGTATTTTCATTTTGGCATAGATAAGAGCAGTCGCCGTATCCGCCGTTTGCTCATGCGCAAAGCGCAGCAGGGTGTCAAAGTGCGCTTTATCAACGAGAATATCGCCAATTTTCCTATTCCGAGCATCTATTTCCTTTCCATGCGCCGAGCAGGCGTGGAGGTGGTGAATTTCTCCAACACCCGTTTTTCCTTGCTCCGTTTTTTGATGACGCTCAGTTATCGCGACCACCGCAAGATAGTAGTCATTGACAACCGTATCGGTTACACCGGCGGCATGAACATCAACGACCATTATTTCTATCAGTGGCGCGACACACATCTGCGGCTCACAGGCGAGGCAGTGGTGTCGCTGCAATATGCGTTTCTTGATACATGGTTAGCTGCAGGAGGGAGACTCCAAGATTCCATAAACTCTTTTTTCCATTTGTCGGATGACCCCTTCTGCGGCTCTTATAAAGGCACACTCACGCAGATAACACCCGATGACCCGACCTCTCCCGAACCTGTACTACAGACTGCATACGAGTGGATACTCAATCATGCACAGCACTATGTGTGGATTCAGTCTCCCTATTTAGCACCACCCGACAGTTTAATGCAAGCATTTCGTAATGCTGTGAAACGTGGTGTGGAAGTGGCTGTTATGGTGCCGGAACGTTGTGATACAGGTGTCGTCAGACCCATCAACCGCTCGTTCTATCACGATTTCGTTCAAGCCGGCGTGAAGTTATATGTCCGAACCGGCGAGTTCAACCATAGCAAGACCATAGTTGCCGACGACTATCTAACCATGATAGGCACTACCAATCTCGACAACCGCAGTTTCGGCATTGATTATGAGATAGACACTTTCTTCTATGACGAGCCAATGGCTTTGCATAATAAAGCAATTTTCGAAAAAGAGTTGCAACAATGCAGACTGCTGAATAAAGAAGAACTTGACAACGACTCGTGGCTGAACAAACTTTTCTGCCGCACGATGCGTGTACTTGCACCGATAATATAACAAACAATAACTATATGGAAATCAAACAATCAACACGTATTCAGACATCTATTCTGAATGGCGTAGAAAAAAAAGTATTAATATGGCTCGCCAACCATATGCCCCGATGGGTAAGCAGTGACATAATGACAGCAATAGGTGTTATAGGCGCCTTCCTCTGCGGTTTAGGTTTTGCACTGACCAATTACAGCATCTATTGGCTCTGGCTTTCAGTGGCAGGACTTGTATTCAATTGGTTCGGAGACTCATTAGACGGCACTATAGCCCGTGTGCGTAACACCCAGCGACCACTATACGGCTATTATCTCGACCATAATATTGACACTATCAACGAAGCCTTTATGTTTATTGGTGCCGGTCTGTCACCACTTATGAATATGGGCGTAGCAGCACTCTGCTATGCCGCTTATCTGGCGCTCACTGTTTATGTAAGCATCAATGCGCACCTCAAAAGCGAGTTCAAACTGACGTACGGCAAGATGGGACCCACGGAATTCCGACTGATTATTGTCATTGCTGATATTATGCTGATGTACATTCCTGCACTGACCGCTTATCACGGCTCATTTGAATGGTTCGGAGAGACTATTCGTTACAGTTCATTAGACATCATCGGCATAATCATTCTCGCCATCCTTTGTATCTCCTATTTCGTCAGCTTCTTTAAAGACCTACATTGGTTCGCACAGAAAGACCCGCTGCCTAAACGCAATAAAAGCTGATTTGTAATCTTCTTGCTCTTTGCTTATGTATCAACTATTAGAAACATTATTAGCGAATACCACTACGCTGGTCTTAGTTATCGTTTTCGGATTTGTTTTGCTTATGCTGGGCGCAGACTGGCTGGTGGACGGAGCTTCGGCACTCGCTAAACGATTCGGCGTCAGCAACTTAGTGATCGGCATGACGGTGGTTGCTTTCGGCACCTCTATGCCGGAGTTTGTGGTCAACATGCTTTCCCTCTCGGAGGGACAAACGGATTTGGCTCTGACGAATATTTTAGGCAGCAACCTTATCAATATCTATGTCATCTTAGGGTTGACAGCACTAATCTGTCCTATTGCTTCGCAACCATCCTCGCGCACTTTCGAAATCCCGATGATGGTGCTTGGCGGAGTGATTGTATTGGTGGCTGTTGCGGTCACGTTACCTTTTGAGATGACTCCCGGTATGTCGCGTGTCAGCGGCATTGTTCTGCTGCTCTTCTTGTGTCTGTTCATGTACCATACCGCCAAGTCTGCTAATGCTGATACCGCTGAAACAGAGGTCTCGCCATCTATGCCGTTATGGAAAGTACTCGTTTTGATTATTGCAGGGATACTCGGTCTGGTAGTAGGCGGAGAAATGGTTGTTCGAGGAGCTGTCAAAGCGGCGTATGAACTGGGGGTATCTGATGCGGTAGTCGGACTGACCATCGTGGCCCTCGGTACATCGTTGCCGGAGATGGCGACATCCGTGGTAGCAGCATTCAAAAAGAACTGCGATTTGGCTTTGGGCAACATCATAGGCAGCGTCTCCTTCAATGTGTTCTTTATACTTGGTGCGTCTGCAGCTATTATGCCTCTGCCTGCGTACGATGGAATCATGGTGGATTGCGTCATGGTCACTCTCGGTGCGTTGCTCATCTGGATAGCAATCCTTACCAACCGCCGACACGAACTCAAACGATGGCATGGTGCTATCCTCTTGGCATTATATGCCGTGTACCTGACATACAGACTGATGAATAGTTAAACCTTCTATAGGGCAATGGTATTTCTTCCAACGAAAATAGAGGCAAAAGTGTGTCCAATTTTTCGCATAAATTCAACCATGTTGCCTACTTATTTGGTTGTGTCGTCTTTTTGGAGTAATTTTGCCTAAATTTATTTGCACGTACGGATTTATGGAAAATAAGAACTATATTGGCAGTTTTGGATACAGACAATATAAGCGGTATATACGGTTTATGAACAACCGATTGATGTTCCGTCATGTGTATTACATAGGTAAAGAGAACCTGCCTGCGTTAGGTGAACCATGCATGATTGTGTCCTGTCATCAGAACTGCGCTAACGACCCATTAGTACTGCTGTTAGGGTTAGAGAACGAGAGCCATCCGTATGTTATTGCACGGGGAAATGTGTTTTCATGGCACCCGTTGATAACTAAGTTTTTCCTATGGTTGGGTATGCTCCCTGCCTTCCGTCTGAACTATGATGGTCAGGAATCGCTGAGTAAGAACGAGGAGACTATCCGTATATCGGGCGGGAAGATGTTAGAGGGGAATAGGTTGATTATGTATCCCGAAGGAACGCACCAAGACAAACACTGGTTAGGCGAGTTCTCGTTCGGCTATACGCGTCTTGCGTTCCAAACAGCGGAACATGATGGTTTTCAGCATGATATAAAAATTGTGCCGAGTGCACATCATTATGAAGATTATTTTGGTGTGCAGACCGATGTGTTGATACGTTTCGGTAAGCCTATTTCGTTAGCTCCATACTATGAGTTATACCAATCAAAGCCGCGTACGGCGCAACGTGAGGTGAACAAATTAGTGCGTGCGCAGATAGAGGAGATGATGTTAGATGTGCGGGATTTGGAACATTATGACCAGATTGACTGGCTACGCAACAGTGCCTTCGGCGACACCTACTGCCGCTTGCAAGGCAAGAACCCGCAGTTTCTGCCTGACAAGTTAGACAGCGACAAGCAACTATGCGAGAATATGCAGGACACTGACGAACGCTCGGAAGCGTTACCTACTACTGCGTTTTGGGATGAGATAGACGGTATTCGCAACGAAGAAGCAGAGATCGGTATATCGGACAAGGATGTTGATAGTGCCAAAGGTTGGCCGGTAGTCTTATTGAGTGTCATTGCGCAGATTGTACTGCTTCCGCTATGGCTCGTTTCCCTCTATCCCAACATATTTCATTACAATATCTACCGTCCGTTCATGAAATCAGACGAGATGTTTACCAATAGTTGGCGTTTTATCATCCCCGCTGTAGTAGGCGTGCCGTTCTTCTTTATACTGACGGTATTGTTATGCGGATTAGTATGGGGTTGGTGGTGGCAGTCCGTTGTATGGATGTTGTTAGCTACCTACCCATTGGCACTCTTTGCCTTTTACGAGTGGAAATGGATGAAGAGTACATGGCGGAATATAAAAATGCTGTGCAACAAAAAACGCATGGCTGAACTGAAAGAAAAACGGAAAACATTGTTTGAAGTTATCAAAAACAATATAAAATGAAACGAGTAGTTATAACAGGCATGGGCATCTGGTCGTGCTTAGGCAAATCATTGGATGAGGTACGCGATTCGCTCTATAACGGCAAGTCGGGCATTATTCTTGACCCTGTGCGCAAGGAGATGGGGTTTCGTTCCGGTCTGACGGCAAAAGTGGATATTCCCGATTTGAAGGGTGTGTTGAGTCGTTCTCAACGCGCCTATATGCCGGAACAAGCCAAATATGCCTACTGTGCGACGGTGGAAGCCTTGCGCAATGCAGGTATCGACCAAGAATATTTAGACAAGTACGATGTGGGGTTGTTGTACGGCAATGATTCGACAGTCGATCCGGCGGTGCGTGCAGTAGATACGATTCGCGAAAAGCACGATACAACGCTGTGCGGGTCGGGGGCTATTTTTCAATCGATGAACTCCACAGTGACCATGAATCTCGGCACTATCTTTCGTTTGCGCGGCATCAACCTGACCGTCAGCGGAGCTTGTGCCAGCGGTGCACATGCTATAGGGTTAGGAACCCTCCTTATTCAAACAGGTTTGCAAGATATGATTGTCTGCGGTGGTGCGCAGGAGGTAAACCCGTTCTCTGTGGGATCGTTCGACGGTATTTCCGCTTTTTCTATCCGTGAGGATGCCCCAGAAAAAGCATCCCGTCCGTTTGACCGCGACCGTGACGGTTTGGTACCGGGTGGCGGAGCGGCAACGGTTATCATCGAGGAATACGAGCATGCCGTCAAACGCGGCGCACCTATCATCGCCGAGGTTTTAGGCTACGGATTCTCCGCCAACGGCGATCATATCTCTTCGCCGAATGTGGCAGGTCCGAGCAAGTCACTCCGTATGGCGATAGAGCGCGCAGGCATCGGGATAGACGAGATAGGTTACATCAACGCTCATGCCACCTCAACGCATGTGGGCGACACCAACGAGGCAAAAGCCATATACGATGTGTTCGGCGACAGGCGAATAGAGGTGACATCCACCAAGTCGCAGACGGGGCATGAGATGTGGATGGCGGGTGCCAGCGAAATCATCTACTCGATGCTGATGATGCAAAACGACTTTATAGCCGCAAACCTCAATTTTGAGAATCCGGACGAGGATAGTGCCAAATTGTTGATTCCGAACCAAAGGATTGACAAACATTTTGACACGTTCCTGAGCAACAGTTTCGGATTCGGAGGCACGAATGCCACATTAGTGGTGAGAAAAATTAAAAATTAAAATTCATAATAAATGGAAAAGAAAGAACTTATTGCCAAAGTAAACAGTGTCTTGGCAGAAGAATTTGAAGTAGAAGAGTCCGTCATCACTCCAGATGCGAACATCAAAAAGACCCTACAACTTGACAGCCTGAGTCTTGTGGACATGGTGGCACTCATCGACAACGAGTTTGGTATTAAAATCCAACCGGCAGACCTTGCCCAAGTGCAGACCTTTGAAGCTTTGTACGATTATCTTGCTGAGCGCGTGTGATTTTTCGTGGAGAAGAAATATATCAGTTGATTCCGCAGCGTCCGCCTATAGTGATGGTGGACGTTGTGTGGTTTGCTTCAGATACAAAAGCCGAGACAGGGCTGACAGTTTTGCCGGACAATATATTCGTCCGCGATGGTGTACTTTGCGAGCCGGGATTGATTGAACATATCGCGCAATCAGCGGCGGTTTTTGCCGGCTACGGCACGTTTGTGCGAGGCGAGAAACCCAAATTAGGTTTCATCGGCGAGATTAAGGATTGCGAACTACTCATCCTGCCTTTGGTTGGCAGCGAACTACACACCGAAATCCGATTTGTTACCGAGGTCGGAGGCATTAGGTTAGTACACGCCGAAGTGCGTGTGCAGGACATCGTAGCTGCGACTTGCCAAATGAAGATTTTTCTGAAAAATGATTGACGATTATTTCTCCATAGAGCGATGTACATCGGAAAGCCCGCAAAAAGGCATTGTTCGCGTTCGATTGAATCCGAACTGCCGTGTCTATGAGGGGCATTTTCCCGGTACACCTGTCTCGCCCGGGGTGTGTAACATAGAGATGATTCGCCGATGTGCTGAGACTATCCACGGACACAAATTGCGCATCCGCACTATCAAACAGTGCCGCCTCACCACTCTAATGACGCCGCTCAGTCATCCGCAAGCGGATGTAAGCATCGAGTTACATGAAAAAGAGCCGAGTGTTTACCATCTCACAGCCTCTATCGGCGAAGTGGAAATGACGTACCTGACGCTCAAAGCCGATGTAAGCTATGAATAGGCATGCAGTAGTCATAGGAGCCGGATTAGGAGGATTGGAATGTGCCTATATCCTTGCCAAGAACGGCATGCAGGTGACGGTATTGGAGCAGGACAACCATATCGGCGGCTGCTTGCAATCGTTTAGGCGTGGAAACACACTTTTTGACACCGGTTTTCACTATGTTGGCGGACTGCGGGAAGGTGAGTCATTGTATCCGCTTTTCCGTTATTTCAACTTGTTAGAGCTACCATGGCAACCGCTTGACGAAGCGTGTTTTGACGAAGTGGTCATTGGCGACAACAGGTATGCTTTTGCCGTGGGACACGAACGGTTTGTCGATACATTAGCAGAGGTCTTTCTCGCGCAGAGAGAGTCGTTGCGTACTTATACCTGCTTTCTGAAAGATGTGGGCGACCATATCTATGATGCTTTCTTGCCCCGCAATGCCACGGATTTCTATAGCAGTTCGCTGTTTACCAGTTCCGCCTACGATTATTTGGCACAAGCGGTGCAAGACCCGCTGTTGCGACAAGTACTCTCAGGCACTTCGCTCAAGATGGAACTGCGCCGTGACAGCCTGCCGTTGTATGTGTTCGCGCAAATCAATAACTCGTTCATTCAGAGTGCATGGCGGCTTCGTGGCGGCGGACAGCAGATTGCCGACCACCTCGCAGCGGACATCCGCTCGATGGGCGGTGAGGTTCGAACGAAGGCGGGGGTGGAGGCTATTGTTGAACAAGACGGTCACGCAACCGGCGTGAGACTGACAGACGGTGAGTTCATAGCGGCGGATACAGTGATTGCTAACATCCATCCGCAGGAAGTAGTACGACTGATGGTGGACTGTCAGTCCGTGCGCAAGGTATTCCGCCGACGCATACAGGCTTTGGAGGATACTATCGGCATGTTTACAGCAAATATCTGCCTGAAACCGAATGTCCTGCCATACGAGAACCGCAATATCTTTGTACATCGAGCCGGAACGGATGTGTGGGAGCTGCCCGATGGACGTGTTAACAGCGTTATGGTCAGTTTCTACCCTGACCAACCTGCCGTTGATTTGCTTGTACCGATGCGTTGGTCGGAAGTGGCTGCATGGGCGGACAAACCTGTCGGCAGAAGAGGCGAGGACTATGTGGAATTCAAGAATCGGAGAGTGGATGAGTGTCTGCAACTTGTCAGCCATCGTCTGCCCGCTTTGAACGATGCTATCCATCGCGTTTACACATCCACTCCGATTACTTATCGCCGCTACACGCGGACGCATGAGGGCTCCGCATTCGGCATACGCAAAGATTGCCGCTCGCCGCTGACCACCGTACTCACACCTAAAACACCGCTGCCCAATGTGCTGATGACCGGGCAGAACCTGAATCTGCACGGACTACTCGGTGTCTCGATGACATCGGTCTTGACCGTAGCGGAAATTATAGGAATGGAAACGATAATAAGTCAAATAAAACATCTGTGAATAATATGAAATATGCATTAGTAACGGTAGCCGCGGCATCGGAAGAGCCGTTGCCAAACGTTTGGCAGGCATGGGCTACCACGTCATAATCAATTATCAATCCAATGATGCGGCGGCTGAAGAGACCCTCGCAATGATTCGTGAGGCAGGCGGTGACGGCGAGTTGCTGCGTTTCGATGTCAGCAACCTTGAAGCTACCGTCGCTGCTATCGAACAGTGGCAGGCTAATCACCCCGAAGATTATATTGATGTCTTGGTCAATAATGCCGGCATACGTCGGGATAATCTGTTAATATGGATGGAGCCGGACGATTTCAACCGCGTACTCGCCACCAACCTCTGCTCGTTTTATAACGTCACGCGCCCGCTGTTGCAACCGATGATACGGCATAAACACGGACGCATCATCAGTATCGCCTCGCTTTCAGGAGAGAAAGGTCTGCCCGGACAATGCAACTACGCAGCGGCAAAAGGCGGACTCATCGCCGCCACGAAAGCCTTGGCACAGGAGATAGGACGGAAGAATATCACCGTCAATGCCGTAGCACCCGGCTTTGTCAGGACTGAGATGGTGGACGGATTAGATGAAGCGGAATTGAAGAAACAGATTCCGTTGAACCGCTTCGGCGAAGCAGACGAAGTGGCGGCTGTGGTGGCTTTCCTTGCTTCGGATGATGCCGCGTATATAACAGGCGAGTGTATATCCATCAATGGCGGTTTATATACATAACCTTATCCAACTCGGACACGACGATGAAGAAACTATATCATTTTTTTAGGCATCATAAAGCCGCACTGTGGGTGTCGGTCGCTGTTTGCACGGCTGTTCTTGTGTGGCTGAGTGTGCAGTGTAAGTTTGAGGAGAACATCTTCCAGCTGCTTCCTGAAACAGGAGATGAAGCGTACCGTGTGACGTTCACCAACCTCAAGCTGAAGGACAAAATCTTTGTGCAGGCAGTGGCTGTCGATAGCACTGTCACACCTTCGTTGCAGGAGTTAGCAGAGGCGTTGGATATGTTTATGGACGGCGTGACGGAGGCGACCGAAAAACGGCAATCCGTGCTGCATACGATGTCGTATATTGACCCGATGATGCTGATGGATGCCGCCGATTATGCGGCAGCGCATTTTCCGGCGTATTTAGATATGGACGAGGCGGCGTGGGATTCGCTTTGCACAACAGACCATATACGCCGGCAGATCGCAACTTATTCGGATTTTTTAGATACCGACCTCGGCGAGAATTTCTACGATGTGATTGCATTCGATCCCTGCGGCATGGTGTGGAATGTCTTCAGCGGTCTACTTTCCGGCGATGAAGCAGAACAGCCTACCTCCCGTTTTATGAACAATCATCTCTATTCTGCTGACGGAATGGTTTGCTATGGTTTTGTCACGCCTGCTTTCGGCACGGATAATTCCCGCGAGGCAAGTCGTTTGGTCGGAACAATGGAGAGTGTGCGGAACGATGTGCGCCAACAATATCCCGACATAGATATTCTATTCCACGGCACGATTGTATTAGCAGGCGGCAACAGCAAACGCATGCATACCGATATCTTTGTCACGGTAGCAATCGCTCTGCTCGTTATTATTCTCTTGCTGACTTTCTGCCTTAAGCGTCCGTCGTATATCATGCTTACCGTCAGCGCGTTGGGCATGGGTGTGTTGTTAGCGTTGGCAGGGATGGTCATTATACAAGGAGGCATGTCGCTGATGAGTCTCGGTATAGGTGCAATCGTGTTAGGAGTGGCATTCAGTTACGTACTACATGTGCTGATTCATTATATCTACACAGGGGATGTGAATCTCACATTAGACGAGCAGACACGCCCTGTTCTCTTGGGGTCACTCACCACCATAGGCGCGTTTGCCGGGCTGCTTTTCACGCAGTCAAGGCTGCTCAATGACTTCGGTTTATTTGCGTTGTTAGTGATAGCCGGAACGACTTTGTTCAGCCTAATCGTTGTGCCGCATCTGCTGCCGCGCAAATACACCCCTAACAAGGTGGCTTTCCGATTCTTGGAACGCCTCAACGCTTATCCCGTGGACCGTAATAAACCGATTTGCCTAATCACCATCGCGTGGGTAGTGGTATGCCTTTGTTTTGCAGGCAGATACACCTTTGACAGCGACCTCAAGCATATCGGCTATACCACACCGGAATGTGCCCATGCGCAGGCATCGTGGAAAGCACATGTAGATGAAGGGTTTGACAAACAGTATTTCG
>FLNX01001790.1_pt1 | contig 125536 bp, 108 predicted proteins | sample 1140341 | NCBI WGS metagenome assembly FLNX01 (sample SAMEA3878208, study PRJEB12797) | bioreactor metagenome | biome: Moose rumen | place: Sweden | collected 2011-10
AAAAAGGTGGAACTTATAAAAAGTTCCACCTCAATAAAATATTATAGTTAAATAAATTATCTCTTATCAGTTTTCTTTTTAGAAGAACAAATAACGGTTATCAACAACATTTGCTTTCTGAACAAGATCCTGCATGAAGTTACTCAAAATCTGAGTGTTTTGTTGAGCAGCAGTTCTAATTTCTGCCTTCTCATCATATTTAGCGTCAGCACGCTTTGTCTTCTTTACCACCTGAAAAAGATAAACACCCGAATTTCCTTTGACTGGAGCTTTTGAGAATTTGCCAGAAGGTGTGGCAGCAACGGCACCAGACAAAGCTGGCTCAGCGGCACCAGTTTCTGGGATAAATGTTGGTGATGCGAATGTAATCTGGTCAAGAGTGGAAACTTTTGCTCCCTTAGCCTTTGCAGCCGAGATGCTGTTAACACCCTTTACCTTTGCCATAAGCATATCAGCCTTCTTGTCTTTCAACACTTCACGTTTGAGAAACTCTTGAACCTGAGTGTCTTTGACGTCACGATAGCCCTGTGGATGAGCCTTTGTCAAAGCTACAACAAGCATGTGGTCATTATCACCGCACTCATACAGTGGGCTTATTTCACCTTCCTTAGCTGCAAAAATCCATTTTAAGGCATCACGAGTTGCTCTAATACCAGCTACGTTGTGATCGGCAGTAGAAACATTTGCCTGCTCTTGAACTTTGTAGCCATACTTAGCAGCTATCTTCTCAAGGTCTTCAATAGTTGTACATTTTGTAACAAACTCACTAAACTTATTATAAGAAGCTGCACGAGTCTCCTTTGTAAAATCAATAAACTTCTTTATTACAGCTGCAGTGTACTTATCAGTCATAGCACGGCGGTCAACTACCTGCATAATAACATTTCCTTGAGTCAGAGAAAGGTTCTTGGTTTCGTTTACACCAGTATTGATAAGAGTCTCAATATACTGACGATTATCCTGACTCATAGAAGTAGCACCCTCATATTGACGACCTGTAAACCATACTTTTTCAGCAGTCTGACCATATTTCTTTGCAAGAGTCTCAAAGTCTGCCCCACCCTGCAAAGCTGTCATAATACTGTCTGCCTTAGTACGTGCCTCATCTACAGATGATGCGACAACCTGAATCTGACGATATTGGACAGAATCAGGAACAGATGTTTTTGACATTAAACGGACAATATTAAATGTATTGTCATTTTTGCTTTCAAACACAGCACTTGTGCCAATTGCCATGGAGTCAAGCTTTGCTGCAATATCTTGTGGAAAAGCCTTTTTTGATACAGGAACGCCGATATATGGAATTTGTGACGCACTCTTGCTAACTACCTGAGCGGGATCTGTGGTCTCAGCCAACTGCTTCTGGAAATCATTCATTTCTTTAGACAAACCAGAACGGTCTGATGCTGTAGCTTTAATCTGTACGTCAACATACTTTATATCGCGGGTCTCAATCCGTTGTTTGAACATTGGCTTCAGTTCATCGTATTTAGCCTGAAGTTCTGAATCATCAACTTTAACGTCAGTATCCTTAATGGTATTGTATGCCAAAGTAGCCAACTGAATCTGACTCTCCTCATTCTTGCCATTGAAAGCCATCTTTGCCTCAACCTTGTTTGACAAGATACAACGAGAGAGCAGTCCTTGATATTTCTGAGCAAGAAGCTGGGAACGGAGATTCTTCTCAACAAACAACCAATAATTATAGATACTTGTCAGTTGGTCTATCTGCTGTCTTGCTTGAGGGTCATTAGAATTCTTAGCTTTATTATACTGATCAAGGAATTGTTTGAGCATGTTAACATCAAAACGTCCAGTCTGCTGATTTACGAATGGAGTCTGTGCGAGGAGTGTGTTGGTTCCCTCGTTTAATACGTTCTGAAGCTCTTCCTCTGTAACAGTAAGCCCTACTTTCTTTGCATCGTTTTCCACAACGGTATTGGCAATATACTGTTGCCATACCTGATCTTTAAGTTGGTTCAGCTCATCTTCAGATAAGTTATCACGTTGCATGGTGAACTTCACAGCGTCCTGATACTCATCAACAAGCTTTTGAAAATCCTGTACACTGATTTTCTCACCTAAGACTTCACCAATTTGCTGACTTGCCTGACCTTTAATGCCATTGCAAGAGCGGAATGCCTCCTCAGCGATGAAGGCAAAGAGACCGAGACCGATTATTATAATAAGAGTCACGCCTCTGCTTCTAATTTTTCCTAATGCTGCCATTGTTTAAATTTATCGTTTTTTTTAATTATTATTCCATGTATTCGCAAAATGCGTACAAAAGTACAAAGAAAAAAGTAAATAGCGATATTTTTTTTGAAAAAAAACACCCTTTGTGCCTATTTCGCACGTTTTATGAACATATAAACAGGCATTTTCCCTTATTTTGTATGCTTCTCCGAGCCATCGTCAACAGTTAATTTGACAAGCTCAATCTTTGTCATTGTATTTTTGATTATCTTAAAAGAGAATTTTCCTATTTTCACAACCTCATTCAGTTTTGGGAAACTTTGATAATAATGTAGTATGAAGCCTCCAACAGTCATATAGTCTTCATTCTCTGGTAGTCCAATATCAAACATCTCATTAACTTTGTCAATCTCAAGTCTGGCAGAAAGAACATATTCATGCTCGTTAGTCTGCTTGGCTATATATTTTGTTGAGTCATGCTCATCCTCGATATCACCAAAGATCTCTTCCACAATATCCTCTAGACTTACGATACCGCTAGTACCGCCAAACTCATCAACGACAACTCCTAACGTCCTTTTCTGCTGTAAGAAAATCTTCATAAGTTTCTGTGCAGCCATTGTTTCTGGAACAAAAGGAAGCTCACGAACACTATCATGCCAGTCCGTTGGGTTTCTGAACATCTCAGAGGAATGAATGTATCCCACGATATGGTCAATATCTTCTTTGTATACAATAATTTTGCTGTTGCCACTCTCCATGAAACGCTGTTTAAGACCGTCCAGTGAGTCCCCCCACTCTATTGCGTTTATCTCTGTTCGCGGAACCATGCAGTCTCGGACTTTAGTATCCGGAAACTCCAGCGCATTTTGGAAAATTTTCACCTCATCCTCAATCTCATCCTCACTACGTGCATTGTCAATTGTAGATTGAACTAAATAGTCCAGGTCAACTTTTGTAAAAGCGCCATCATCATTTTCTGTATCTACTCTTACATTTAACAACCTTAAGAATATACGGCTCAAGAAAGTAGCGAACCTGCTTATCGGCCAAAGGATGATATAAAAGAAATACGCCAAAGGAGCAAACAATGTCAGTAGCTTGTTCGGATTATTCTTAAAGAAGGTCTTTGGAATAAATTCACCGGTAAACAGTACTATTATAGTTGAGCATATAGTGTCAAGGGCAACACGCATACCAGAATCGAAATTCTGAAAAAGAGTTGCGTCAAATAACTTTGCGAAAAGGATACCATATACTACTAACACAATATTGTTTCCAACAAGCATTGTGGAGACAAAGGCATTTGGATTGGCATAGAACATCGATATGCACCGTTGTGCCAAACCATTTTTTTCTTTATCCATCTCTGCCAGCAGACGGTTGCTTGATACAAAAGCTATCTCCATGCCAGAGAAGAAAGCTGACAGAATCATAGTGATGAGTATTCCTATAATGAGAGTTATGTACATATTTTCTGTATGCTATAGAGATTTTCTTTTTATACCCCAGAGCTTATTCTTATTGGTTCAGCTTGTTTTTGTTGTTGAGCCTGGCGCATGGAATCTCTTGGATTTGTTGTTTCCATTCCGAAGTCACTGCGTTCAAAGGCGCCCTTAGTGTTTGTGACAACATATTTAGTCATTTTCTCATCGCTTTTGAAATATTTTCCCTCAAGCTGTCTTTCAGGAGTTTTAAGATAAGAATAGCGGCGAGACCATATCTCATGTTTGTTCTCATCCCAGAAAAGTTGTTCACTTCTGAAATTCACACCTTGTTTGGTTAATATACGTACCCTTCCATGAAGTTCCCACAGTCTTTGCTTGTCAAAGTAAAATGCAGTATCACATTGAATGTATGACTGAATGTGCAGTGTCTGGTCAAATTGTGTCAACAATATACCTTTATCAAACACCCACCTTGATGGCTTCTTCTTGTCGTTTACCTCCCAGCGTTCTGTGACAATACGGTATTTTATAATACCAGAGTCTGATATCAGGGTGTTAACCCCGTAGCTAACCATAACTGGAACAGAATCGCGATCATGGACGGCAGGTGCAATATGTTCATGTTCTTCAGAGCATGATATAACAGTTAGAAATGATGCAACAAAGAGGCACCCACAAAATATCCTACTCAACATACACAATTATCTTGTACACTATTAACCAATTACTTAATTAGGAATTACTCGACCTTGAACTTAGCAAACCATCTTTCATTGAAAGTGAAGCATATGTTTATTCTAAATGAGTTTTCATTAATGAACCCGCTTGCTTTTTGATTTACCCATTGCCCACTAATATTCAAGATGGAGCGATTGTTGTAACCATTAATAATAGGTATACCAAATCCGGCACTGACAGATACCTCACGAGGACCGTCCTCACCATTGATTTTTAGATATGGTGTAGCATATGAGACGCCCGCACGATAGTGCAAGCGTCCAAGGAAGGAACGGGCTCTTTCATTTTTGCAGTATTCTCCTCCAAACGTCAGCTTATGGTTATCTGAAAACTGATTAGACACTAACTTATATGAAGGCTGGTCGTTTGTTATTGTATATATAGGGAAGTCAATTTTACTCCATCTCTGCCATTGGTAGTCTATGCCAATAGCAAATTGGTTGTTATGCTCCCACGAAATACCTCCGCCAAACATATCAGGTATGGCTAATCCGTCTTTTACCGTAAACTTAGTGGTATCATTCTGAGCATATTGGGATTTCGATGAAATCAAGAGACATTCAGGATCGGCACCGAACTTATGTCCCATGTTATATACGGCACCTAATGTCAGCCTGTCTGTCTTGGTTATCATTCTTGATAGCTGAATACCGAAATCCACCTTATAGCTACTTACCGCCCCTGCATAAATCTTGGATATCGTATTGACGTACGCATCACTGTAGCTATTAATGGCAGAACGAGTGTACTCTCCCCAAAGATATGAGAAATTGACGCCGAGGGAGATTCCTCGAATTGGTTCCCAGCCTGCTCCAATATATACTTGATGAAGACCTCCCTCTCCATGAAATGTATTGGTATATGTGGTTGATGCCGTAGTTGTGGAAGGGAACTCGTTAACCCTCTCCGTGTTAGAGAAATCATATCCAATATTAGAAAAAGGCATAATACCGAAACTGGCACCGAAGTGTTTTGCTATGCGAAATGCGGCTGTAGCATATTCAAAGTTTGCGGTCTTAGCATTCTTCCTTAAACCGTTTTCCTCGAAATTAGACAGTTGGAGACTCACTCCGGCATCGAATATGAAAGATAGAGAGTCAATAGCCGAATATGAAGCAGGATTCTTAAAATTCACCTGATTGTGCTCACGCAATCCGTATGCAAGACCATTCATACCTCTATTAAAGCCATTTGATTGATCTGCCAGTACACCAAGACCATATTGGCTATATGGTGATTTGGTACTACTTTGCGCAAATGCGACCATTGAGAAAACCGCCATCCAAGCGGTCACTATAAATTTTTTCATTGCGTTGTTTATTAATTCAAGTCGCAAAATTATTGAAAAAAATCGAAATAATAGCATTAAAATGAGAATAATAAGTTATTTTTGCATCGTGAAACAGATAAAAAGTTCTTTTAAGATAGTTTTTGCTGCATTTTTATCTCTTTTCTGGATAAATACCAATGCGCAATATTCGCCCTTCATAGAAGAAGCGTTGTCAGCAATGGACTCTATAGAGATAAGCTTACTGACATGTGGACCTGGAGATGAGGTATATAGTTATTATGGTCATACGGCAATACGGTACCATGATTTGAGGAAAGGCAGTGACTTGGCGATAAACTATGGTGTTTTCAGCTTTGAGCAGGAATACTTTATTCCACGTTTTGTATTTGGTATTACCGATTATGAAATGGGAATATTTCCAATGGATCTTATACTAAAGGAATATCAATATGACAATAGATGGATTATCCAGCAGGATTTGAGTTTGACAAATCAGGAGAAACTGCTAATATCGAGGGATATCTATGAAAATTATCAGCCACAAAACAGAATATATAGATATAACTATTTCTATGATAACTGCACTACAAGGGCAAGAGATATACTTTTAAAGCACTTGAATGCAGAAGTTGAGAATGGGATTGTTCCGGAAAATGGAAACAGTTATCGATCCATGATACATCAATGGACAGAGAATCATCCATGGGCAAGGTTCGGCAATGATCTTCTTTTAGGTATAAAGGCAGATTTTCCCACATCTATTTCGGCTAAGGAATTTCTTCCTGATAGTCTTAGGAATCTGTTTGATAAGCTCGTGATTAAAGAGAATGGCACAAGCAGGAGGTTGGTGAAGAACAAATTCTTCCTCCTGCCGCCACAGAAATTAAATAAGGAAACGACACTTACGGAATCTTTTTGGGGGAAAATCACTCCGCGCATTGCCATGGGGCTTGTGTTGTTGCTGACGGTTATTATCACATTGATTGAGATAAAGACGAAGAGAATTTATTGGCTGGTAGATTTGTTACTTTTTTTGACGACAGGTGTAGCAGGTATAGTTTTATTGCTGATGGTGTTCTCCCAGCATCCTACAGTAAGTGTCAATTTGCAGATTCTCATATTAAATCCATTGTCACTTTTTTTTCTCTACCCTGTTGTAAAGGCTGCACGAAGACATGTTTTGCATGTTTATTGGAAGATACTTCTTGCCTTTGACATTATCTTTCTTATAGGAGGACTCTTCCAATGCTATGCTGAAGGAATGTATTTTATAGCATTAGCTATATTGATAAGGTGTATGGTATATATCTTACGCAATCCTACCCTTTCTTCTTACGGTATTGGCTTTTCCGTCCGAGGTTGACACCAAAATAAATATTGAGGGCACCAAACACGTTGTTAGTATAGAAGCGGCTTTTATGGTAGTTGTATGCATGTAGGATAGTGCTCATTCCCGCATACCATTTAGTATTGTTCCATACAATTCCAAAACGCCCTATGCCATCAAAGCTGAGGTCCTCAAATGAGAAATCCCGGAAAGTATACCATTTCCCACTAACATCACCCTCAGAATGCTTGTATGACAATGCCAGCGACAAAGAAGCTGCCAACAGCCAATTCTTTGCAAACACCCAATTATATGCATATCCGCCACTGAGTGAGAAATCTGTATAACTTACAGATTTCACCATCAGCGTCGAGTCAATTAGTTCGAGATAGTCTCTGCCCAATTTCTCTCTGACAAGATTGCTAAAGCTATCCCAATCTACAGACAGTTGGTGATTAGTATATCCGATACCTATCAGTGGTGAGCCTGCGCTTATACGTTGTACGGTACTTTGGCTAAAAGCTGCCGGATAGGAAAAACGATGATGGTTTGTAATGTAATAGAGATTGAAACCTTTAACACTTGACTTAAATCCAGAAAACTTTACGCCCTTCATAGGTGATGTGTCAATACCCTCACCCAGTGACATACTCCTGATATGATAGTCATTGCCACTTATGCGGTAGAATATGTCAATGCCTAACATCGAGCTGTATAAGCTTATGTCATATTCTTTTTTAGTATCGTCTCCATTTGTAAAGTTCACATGTCTGAGGTCTATTGTATAGCCAAGGAAAACCCATCGCCATCCTGCATATGGTCCTAACTTTATCGTTGGCTCCGGTGCAAAAGTAATGTTTTGTCGATCACGGCTACTGAGGCGGTAAATCTCATAATTGTTAGTATTCTGGAGCATTACTGCATAATTATAATACTGTGGCTCAATATAATTATCATCAGTGTCATTAAATCCTTTTACGATTTTGTATAAAGCAGATATAGTGCGTTGTATGATATTCTTCTTCTCTGAAGGCTCAGGACGTTGCCAGTTCACGGTATATTGCGGCTGTATACCAGTACAGGAATCCTCCTCAAGCTTGTTTTCTTGATATATAGTATCAGTATCCTCCTTATGATTGTAATCTGGATATTCACAAGAATAGTCCTTTCCCATTGCAGCATGGCACAACAGGGAAAGAAGAATAATCTGGAATAATCTCATACAACAGGACATAATCTTATAATTTTCCTAAAATCCTGTCCATAACCCAGTTCGTAGGTGTTGCGCTAATGCTTGTACTTGTGCAGAGCCCGACATCTTGAAGATGTTCTATTACGGCCTTTATCAATGGCAACTGTACGTATGGAGGGTTGGGTACTACAATTGACTGCATTCCCTCTGTAAGGTATAGATGTATTGGCTCGTAATTAAAAACGGAGAAGCTCAGAGTTCCTTTGTCTCCGATAATCTGAATTCGATCTTCACGGGCACTTTCATGTCCTACGAAACACCATGAGCCACTACCATGAATACCGTTCTCAAACATGAAAGCTGCGCTCACTGTATCTTCTGGCTCATATATGCCCGCCCTGTTGGAGCAATATCCGTGTGCGCGTACTATGACGCCAAAAATTTCTTGAAGCAAGTCTAACTGATGAGGAGCCATATCGTAAAAGTAGCCACCACCTGCAATCTCCGGAATGACACGCCATGGGTGGTTAAGATCATCCTCACGTGGTGGACAGTCGTATCTTATCTGAACCGTCATCACCTTCCCTATGGTTCCGTCGGCTACCAGCTCTTTTACTTTCTGGAAATATGGAAGGTAACGCCTGTAATATGCGACAAAACAAGGAATACCACTTTGCTCACTAATGCGGTTTATGCGCACACAGTCCTCATACGATGCCGCTAATGGTTTCTCAACATATACTGGTTTGCCGGCACGCATCGCCATAATTGCGTATGTGGCGTGCGAGGAAGGTGGCGTGGCAATATATATTGCATTGACATCGGGATCATCAATAAGCTTCTGGGCGTCAGTATACCATTTCCTGACACCATGGCGCTCCGCATACGAACGTGCGCGTTTCTCAGTACGGCTCATAACTGCTACAATCTGTGATCCGTCAATTTCATTAAATGCCGGTCCTGATTTCTTTTCTGTAACCTCACCACAGCCTATGAATCCCCATTTGATTTCCTTCATTGTCTTATACTTGAAATTTGAATCCCATAACTTGAGAACCTGATTTTTTTTGCTTATCTCACGGTGATATGGTAGCAGCTTTGCTTCACCTCATACTTCACATAACATCTTTGTTGATTACGCAAGTCACGTAACACCTCGCTCAGAACAAATTTGAGAGTGTCGTTCTGTACTTCCCTTCGTGGAAGAGCGTCAGGATTGCTTACCGTGACAAATTTGGTATACGATATATCAAACGTCGTACCATACAGATGGCAAGAGTTTTCCGTGGCATTGCGGTTGTGTGTACGTAATTTTGCCACATCCTCTTTAGATCGTAATACGCTGGTAACAATTATCTTATGCAAAGGAATCTGCTTTACTTGCAGGCTGTCAAAAAAGTTCTTGCCGATGTCTTGCAGCAATATTGACGCACGAGGTATGAGATATGGAATACTTGCCGTCAGCTCCTTTACGAAAAAGTAAGGGTTACTACCTATGTACACCAGATCGTTCTTGCGCTGTTCGGCATCAAGTCTGTTTGACACTGGTGAAACGCCGAAGTGTTCGGCAGCGGTCAGCTGGAGGGCATTGGAGTCAGGAAACTCTTCCTTATACGAAGGAACACTTAATATAGGATGCTTGCCGTCAAAGAAACGTCCGCTTTCCTTTCCTGTGTTATTGTCTGTTATAGAGTCTATATGCCTGTCAATTTCAGCTAATTCCTGCTTCAACTCTTCTTCTGTCATACCGTTCTCTTCCTCTTTGATTCCGTCTTGCTGAGGTGTTTCAGCAATTTGTGGGAATATACACCTTACGAGTGCCAGTATCATTGTTACGGCTATGAATCCTGACAGGAATTTTCTTTTTGTAATTCTCTTTTTCCTCATTTGACTGCAAAGGTATAACAAATATGGAAGTTAAAGAAGTTAAAGAAGTTAAAGAAGTTAAAGAAGTATTCCATACATGTTGTCTTTTTATGTATATTTGTATCGAATATTACTAACCAAAACATAATAAGTATCATGAAAGTAGGAATTCCAAAAGAAATCAAAAACAATGAGAACAGAGTCGGTATGACACCATCTGGCGTAGCTGAGTTAATAAGACATGGCCATTCTGTTTGTGTGCAGCACACCGCTGGAGAAGGAAGCGGCTTTTCCGATGAAGCTTATCAGAAAGTGGGCGCTACAATTCTCCCCTCTATTGAGGATGTGTATGCTCAGGCTGATATGATTGTAAAAGTGAAGGAACCCATAGAGCCGGAATATGGTCTTATACGCAAGGGACAGGTGCTCTTTACCTATTTTCACTTCGCTTGTGACAAACCACTTACAGACGCTATGCTCAAGAGCAGAGCAGTATGTATTGCCTATGAGACTGTTGAGAAGAGAGACCGTTCGTTGCCTCTGCTTATTCCGATGAGCGAGGTCGCAGGTAGAATGGCTACACAGAACGGTGCATATTACCTTCAGAAGACTAAGGGGGGCAAAGGTAAGCTCATGGCTGGAGTTCCTGGGGTAAAACCAGCAAAGGTGCTTGTGCTTGGAGGTGGTACTGTCGGTGAGGCTGCGGCAAGGATAGCTGCTGGCATGGGAGCTGACGTTACGATTACTGACGTGTCGCTGCCTCGTCTGAAGCAGCTTGCCGCCGAGATGCCGGCAAATGTCCATACTCTGTATTCCTCAGAGCATAACATCCGACAGGAACTTCCCGATGTAGACATTGTAATTGGCTCTGTACTTATACCGGGTGATGCGGCACCTAAGCTTATCACTAAGGATATGCTGGCATTGATGGAGCCTGGTACGGTACTTGTTGACGTTGCGATAGACCAAGGTGGATGCTTCGAGACCTCCCACCCTACTACTCACAGTGATCCTGTATATACTATCGACGGCATCGTTCATTATGCCGTGGCGAATATACCTGGAGCAGTACCAAACACTTCTACAACAGCTCTCACCAATGCCACGCTACGTTATGCACTGGCACTTGCTGACAAGGGCTGGGTTCAGGCATGCAAGGATGATGAGGCTCTTGCCAAGGGTGTCAACATGGTTGATGGCAAGTGTACCTACGAGGCTGTAGCTAAAGTTTGGGGGCTGCCCTACTCACCGTGGGACAAATAAAATAATTTAGAATTGACTTAATACCCTTAACAAGAGAAAACGACACATCCACACTCTTTAGATGTCACTTCCACTCTTAGTAGAAATGACATCTTCTTTAGGCTTATGTTTCGGGTGTAGCATTTGTCATTTGCTTTTCTCAAGGCTACTGCGTTTAGTGCGCTTGTAGCTTCGGTAATCATCGAGCTCTATCTCCACGTCAGGCTCTCGCAATGTGGCATCGTGGGGCAAGGCGAACTTCATGTATTTGATATTCAGTCCGCGCTCTATCCACTGGCTTTCGTAATAAGTCTTGATTGACAGTATCTCCCTCGTGGCATCATCGATACGCTCATCATGGTAGAGATCCTCGGTACGGAACAACAATGGAAGATTGCTTTTCTCGACCATATAGGTGGTGTATGTGAAGAGGAAGTTGGAGTCGGTCTTCAAGTGTACTACACCCCCGTCTGTCAGAAACCGGCGGTAGCGCTCCATGAAGAATGTCGATGACAATCGTTTACGAGGGTTCTTCATCTGTGGGTCACTGAACGTAAGCCATATCTCCTGAACCTCATTCTCTGAGAAGAAACGGTCAATGACTTCGATATTTGTACGAAGGAATGCCACATTCGACATGTTATTCTCCAATGCTTCCTTTGCTCCCTTGTGCATTCTTGCCCCTTTGATATCTACACCGATGAAGTTTATGTCGGGATATCGTCGTGCCAGTCCCACGGTATACTCTCCCTTTCCGCATCCCAACTCCAGAACAATGGGGTTGTTATTGTGGAAATACAATTCTCTCCATTGCCCTTTCATCTCGAATGGCACGTTCTCTACTACTGAATACGGATATTGGAAGACGTTCTTGAACGTCTCCATCTCTGCAAACTTCTGTAGTTTTCCTTTACTCATTTTATTATTAGTTGTTATTGCTACTGTGGAATAGCAAACTTCTCACCAGTCTGATTTACCAGTGCCCTGCGTGTATACTCAGAATATCCTGGACGCACGACCTTGGCACCAAGTCCCTCCTGAGTGCGTTTGAAATGCCCATTTTCCTCAGGTTTCACAGCCATGTCATTGTATTTTACAATAAGATAATATGCCAGCAGTCTCCAACGCTCCAGCATCTGTTGGGCCACTTCAACGCTGTATTTGTTAAGGAATGTCGCGGCTGCTTCAGCTCCTTGTTGCTCATAGATAGTTTGTGCCTCTTTCTCTATGACTGGTTGCTTTGCGAAGTAGCTTTGTTCCAGGGAGTCACGCACTTCTTTTAGCGAAGGGAACATCTGCGCATAGCGCGGATAAACCATATTGCTAACCCAGTTGCATACCCAGAAAGCATTCTTGTCGGAGAATGTCACCGCATCTGCTCCTGGCGTGTTATAACATTCAGGCTGTATGGTCATGCTACAGTATATCGGCGTATAGGCAATCATGTTACCATCGTCATTGCCCCACCAAAGCACACCGCCAATCTCACGTGGGAGCCATGAGCGCATTTGCGATACATAACTGAAGCCTGTCTGCTGGGTAGATGTAGGACGTTCGTTGAAATATTTCTTTCCGTCAACCTCAAAATACAAAGGCGTAGGACGATACGGCATATCCCATGCACCCTGCGCCAAGTCCTGGTCGAGTGACAACGGCGTACCTTCAAAATGGTCACGCATACATGCCTCCACCTCTTGCACACTAACCTTATGATCTGGGACAATCCACAATGGCATGTCTTCTGCATCAGGATCCTTGCCTAATGCCCATGGCAAGTATCGGTCCATGCTCTTGTCAAACTTACGGAAGAAACTCCATACTCGTGCATCACAGATACGGCGACCAGAGAAGTCGGGTTTTGCATATGCCATCTTCCATGAAAAGTCAGCATCCTTGCCAGTAAACCATCCGTTTTGGCGGGCATATCTCACAACATTCTTAGAGAACAGCACATTATCCTTGTCTTTCATATTAAACTTGCCAATACGGCTTTGGTTGGCATGTCCGCAGATGGCATTGTCGGGAATGCGCATAGCAACCCATACCACACGCTCCTTGGATGCCTTACGATCGGAGGCACATCCCATCATCTCTACAATCCATGCTTCGTTTGGGTCGCAAACGGTAAAGGTCTCACCCTCTGAGTTATATCCGTAAGTCTCTGCCAACGTTGTCATAATCTTGATGGCGTCACGGGCTGATTTGGCTCTCTGAAGAGTCACATATATCAGTGACCCATAATCTAATATACCTGTTGTGTCAACCATCTCCTCTCTGCCACCATAGGTAGTCTCGCCGATAGTTACCTGCCACTCATTGATATTACCTATTACGTTGTATGTTACAGACGCTTCAGGAATCTCACCATGATAGACATTTGTGTCCCAGTCATAAATCTTGCGCATCTCACCTTTGGCATGGGTACCTGCGGAGAAATGGCATAAGTTTTGGAACATGCCATAGTCGTCAGCATTATATGTGCAGATGACAGAGCCGTCTGTAGAGGCTCCTTTGGCTACGATGAAATTAGTACATGCCATCACATCCGACACTGCAGCACTCACAAAAAGACATATTATAAAAAATAGCTTTCTCATATCTTCATTGTATATTTATAGTTAGCATGCCTTGAAACTCATGTCCAGTCCTTTTACAGAATGGGTAAGAGCACCTACTGAAACATAATCTACTCCCTGTTCGGCATAATCACGAATGGTATCAAAGGTAATACCCCCACTGGATTCTGTCTCGTATCTGCCGGCAATGATATCTACGGCTTTCTTTGTGTCAGCTACCGTAAAGTTATCCAGCATGATTCTATCAACACCGCCACAGTCGAGCACCTGTTTCAGCTCATCAAAGTTACGTACTTCTATCTCAATCTTAAGCGACAACCCGTTCTCCTCAAGATATTTGTGGCAGCGGTTAATTGCATTGGTTATGCCTCCGGCAAAGTCTACATGGTTGTCTTTGAGGAGGATCATGTCAAAAAGTCCTATACGATGGTTCACGCCACCGCCGATCTTCACAGCCTGTTTCTCTATCATACGGAGACCAGGTGTTGTCTTGCGAGTATCAAGAACACGTGTCTTAGTACCTTTCAAGCGCTCCACATATTTGTTAGTCGTGGTTGCGATACCACTCATGCGTTGCATGACATTTAGCATAAGACGCTCTGTCTGCAGCAGTGATTGCACTCTTCCCGTTACGACCATTGCGATGTCTCCTACCTTGACTCTTGCGCCGTCGTTTATAAGAACCTCTACCTGCATCGTTGGGTCGAAACGTGCAAAGATTCGTTTTGCCACTTCTACTCCGGCGAGTATTCCATCTTCCTTTATGAGTAGATGGGATTTACCCATGGCATCTTCAGGGATGCAACACAATGTTGTATGATCTCCGTCACCGATATCCTCTGCAAAAGCGAGGTCTATCATTAAGTCTTCTAATTGGTCTACAGATAGCATAATGTTAAGTTTTTAAATGATTATTCCTTATTGTCTTTATTATAATAATATTAGGGCGATTTCTCCTCATTGTGTTCTATGCAATATGACGTTTGCCTGTTGGTTATTCTCACAAATGAGGCGGTTGTCCTTATATGCCGAGAACTTTCCCGGATTATCTTCCCTAAACTCTATGGTACCTCCCAACCATTCCGTCATTGGCAATTCCCTGCTAAAAGGATAGTATCTTACAACATATTTTCCACATATCTCAACGACACAATTATGTATGATTGTTTCTCCAGCATGAATCTTATGTACTGCTATCCTTCTCATATGTTATTATGTCATCATCCTTTATTATTACCAATTCCCTACTCTTTATTCTGCTAAAGAGTCTTTTTGCGATGTTTCTATTGTAAGAATACCTCCTTTTGGTTTTTCAGTCTTTTCCTTATCCTTTATATGCATTCTTACAAGCTTAATATTATAAAGACATGCCAGCTTCAGAGTGGAGGAAGACTGTTCGTTATTCGTTGCATTAAGCATGATGTATCCTCTGACATTTTTTATTCCCAGTTTCTTCTCATCTGCAATCTGGATAGAGTTATGGGTGTTTCCCATAATATGTGATGTTTGAGAGACTACACTGTCATTGCCTAAAGTCATCGCAATCTCAACAACAGCGTCGCGGGAACCCTCCTGGACAATGTACTGAGACTCGAAGCTTAATATCAGACGGTCACCTTTGTGGAAAGCAGAGTCGGTGTCTATATGGAATGTTAGAGAGTTATATGGTGGATGGGGTGACAGTACAACTGACTTGCGCTCAGGCCATATATTCGCAGTGTCGCCACGTTCAGTGAGTGCTCCATATTGATTAATATCGTTTATGGAGGCTCCTTGTGCCATCAGTTCATCTGACAGCCTGTCGGCAATATTCTCGTAGATGGTATGTAGGCGGTCTGCGTGGCGCACATAATACTCAAGAGATTCATTAAACTCTTTTTCCGTCACTCCATGTTTTTTAAGGACACCTAATTTGTACGTCCTGTTCTTTATCAAATTACTCTCGTCACTGGAACTTGTGGAAAATTGAGGCTCAAGCATTCCCATTGCTACATGATAATCATAAAGAATATCCTCCATGTCACTTGGCTGGATATATTTTCTTGGCACTGATGGCTTACACGAGGCAAGTATAATCACTGCCATTAGTATCATTGAAAGAAATGGACGTCTCATATCAGCTTTCTGAAAAGTCTCTCTTGGTTGCTGTTACATTCTCATTTGTATTTTCCAAATTTTTCCCAGGTGCTGTCATATTAGTCGCGTGGACTTCTTCTGGTTGATTGTTAAGACAATCTCTGTAGAATATCAACAGTATAAAAACAGCTACAGATATGCAGGCATCTGCAAAATTGAATATTGGACTGAAAAAGACAAAATGCTCTCCGCCCCATATCGGAAACCATTCGGGAAATGTAGATTCTATCAGAGGGAAATAGAACATATCTACTACTTTTCCTCTTAATACTTGGGCATATCCTTCACCGAAAGATGTCAACGTAGCTATGTGAACAGATGTAGATTCTGTAAAAATCTGTCCGTAGAAAAGTGAGTCAAATATATTGCCTGCGGCTCCTGCGCAAATCATTGACAACAATACTATATATCCGGTTTTAGCATTTACTCGTACTTGTTTCCAAATATACCACGAGAGGAAACCTACAGCCACAATGCGCAAAGTGCTCAAGAGTAACTTGCTGCCAAGCTCCATACCCCACGCCATGCCGTTGTTTTCTATAAACCTGATATGAAACCAACTAAAGATCTCAATATCATCATATAACGGCATATTTAATTTTACCGCAATCTTTATTGCCTGGTCTGTTAACAATAACAGAATTACGATCACACAGGCAAGTACTCCTTTTCTCTTATACATTACTTCTTTTTCTGTTGCATTTTAGATGCTACGCTGAGTGTCGCATGAGGTACGGCACGAAGGCGTTCTTTTGGTATCAACTCTCCCGTGATACGGTCAATTCCATACGTTTTGTTTTCTATGCGCACAAGAGCTGCTTCCAAACCTTGTATGAACTTTTGTTGCCGTTGTGCCATTTGTACCAGTTCCTCTTTCGACTGCGTTGTGCTACCCTCCTCTAACGCTTTGTAGGTAGGTGACGTGTCGTCAACATCATTTGAGTCTTGATTCATTAAGATACGCATCGTTGAAGCATAGTCCTCACGTGTGGTCCTCAATTTCTCATTAATAATGGAACGGAACTCTTCCAGTTCTTCATCATTGTAACGTGTTTTTTTTGCCATGAGATTGATTTTTAGGTGACAGCTAATCATGTTGCCGTCATTGTTGTAAACTATTAGTTAAATTATTCTATAAAGATTTATTTGTGTGTATTTTATAATCTTATGTTAGACTTTCTCTATCTTGATATTTAGCTTGAATTCATCGAAGTCAACCTCTGTCCCATCATTGTCGGCAATGACAATATCCTTGGCAAGTACTTGTGTCTTGATGTATTCGGCAAAGGTATTGATAGAGGCATCTGACTGTACCTGAGGTGACACTGTTATCTTTATGCGGTCGGTAATCTCAAGACCATTCTCCTTGCGCAGGTTCTGTATACGGCTTATAAGCTCACGTGCCATACCTTCCTGGCGAAGCTCGTCGGAAAGCTCTATCTCCAATGCTACTGTAAGATTGCCTTCGTTAATTACAAGCCAGCCTGGTATATCCTCACTTATAATCTCGACATCAGCAATTTCAATCTTAACTTCTTGCCCATCTACTGTAAGAGTATGGATACCTGAGACTTCAAATGCAGAGATTTCTTCTTGAGACAGCTCGCTCATCTGAGAGGCTATACCCTTCATCAACTTACCGAACTTCTTTCCCATAGTACGGAAGTTGCACTTCACTTTCTTTACCAAGATTCCGGCACCTTCTGCAAAATTCAGCTCCTTGACATTTACCTCATTGAGAACAAGGTCTTTAACTGCCTCAATGTATTTCCTCTGACGGTAGTCCATAGCAGGAATCATCAAAGCCTGTAATGGTTGGCGAACCTTGATGTTAACTTTCTTACGCAGAGCAAGAACCATGGAAGTAATCTTTTGTGCCATTCCCATTCTGTCCTCAAGCTCTTTGTCTATTTGCGACTCATCTGCTACTGGGAACAAATCTAGGTGAACACTTTCCTTCTCTCCTCCAAGGTCTACATATAGCTGGTCGGCAAAGAATGGTGCAAAGGGTGCAAGGAGCTTTGATATTTTAATAAGGCAAGTATAGAGGGTATGGTATGCTGACAACTTATCGGAACTCATGTCTGTTCCCCAGAAACGTTTACGATTAAGACGCACATACCAGTTAGAGAGGTCATCATTGACAAAGGTGTCTATCAGACGGCCAGCTCGAGTAGGGTCATAGCTGTCTAGTTCCTTCGTTACGTCTTTTATGAGGGTATTGACCTTTGACAATATCCAGCGGTCAATCTCCGGACGGTCAGAAGTCTGAGGTATCTTAGCGGCATAGCGCTCGTTGTCAAAGCCGTCAACATTGGCATACAACGCAAAGAAGCTGTATGTATTATATAAGGTTCCGAAGAACTTACGACGAACCTCATCTACACCATTCGGATCGAATTTCAAATTGTCCCATGGCTCAGAGTTGGTCATCATATAGAAACGCACAGCATCCGCACCATACTTCTCTATCATGTCGAATGGATTGACAACATTACCAACATGCTTGGACATTTTGTTACCTTTAGAGTCTAGTACTAAACCTGTTGAGATAACATTTTTGAATGCTACGGAATCAAAAACCATAGTTGCAATGGCATGTAGCGTAAAGAACCAACCACGTGTTTGGTCAACACCTTCATTTATAAAGTCTGCGGGGAATGAAAAGTTCTTGTCTATCGCATCCTTGTTCTCAAAAGGATAATGTACTTGTGCGTATGGCATTGAACCTGAATCAAACCACACGTCAATGAGATCGCTCTCACGCTTCATAGGCTTGCCGTCATCACTGACAAGTATTATATGGTCTACGTATGGCCTGTGGAGGTCTATCTTGTCATAATTCTCCTGTGAATAGTCACCTGGAATGAAGCCTTTTGCTTTCAGAGGGTTTGATGTCATAACCCCAGCGGCAACAGCTTTGTCTATCTCATTATATAACTCCTCTACGCTGCCGATACATATTTCTTTTCCGTCATCACTGCGCCATATTGGTAATGGTGTTCCCCAAAAACGGCTACGTGACAGGTTCCAATCGTTTAGATTCTCCAGCCAGTTGCCAAAACGTCCAGTACCCGTTGATTCTGGTTGCCAGTTAATAGTCTTGTTCAATTCACACATCCGTTCTTTTTTGGCAGTACTGCGGATAAACCAAGAGTCGAGAGGATAGTAAAGTACAGGCTTGTCAGTGCGCCAGCAATGTGGATAGTTGTGTACATGCTTTTCTATCTTGAAGGCTGTTCCATCTCGCTTCATCTCCATACAGATGATTATATTAAGGTCTTCGGCCTTTAAGGCTGCCTTCTCATCATATTTACCATCAATGTTGAACTCTGGGGCGTATGCGTTCTTTACATAGTCACCAGCATGCTGTTTATATTTATCCAAAGAAACACATGCTTTGAGGAAATTACTGTCAAGTTCGTCAATAGCATAATACTTTCCTTCCAAGTCAACCATGGGACGAGTCTCACCTTTCTTGTTTATTAAGAATAAACTTGGAATGTTGGCGTCTTTAGCAACCTTAGCATCATCAGCACCGAATGTAGGAGCAATATGTACTATTCCAGTACCATCCTCTGTCGTAACATAGTCACCTTGGATAACACGGAATGCCTCACTCTCCATTTCAACAAACTTATCTTTACCATTTTCACTTGTGAACACCTTGCTTGTATTAGCAGCTGCGTATGCTTTAACATAGTCGGCAGCATTATTATCAAGTTTAGCTGAAGGTCTCACCCATGGCATTAGCTGACGGTATTTCAAGCCAACCAATTCTAATCCAGTATAATGACCGATAATGCGGTAAGGAACTAATTTTTCACCTTTATTATAATATGGAAGTTCGTCGTTGTCTGTAATTTGTCCCTCTGGACTAAAATAAGCATTTACACGACTCTCTGCCATGATAACTGTGATTTTATCACCGTCATATGCATTGTATGTCTCAACGGCAACATAATTTATCTTGGGACCGACACAAACTTCTTAGCGTATGTCTTAGCTTAGTCCGAAGAGCTGGCTGAGACCACTCTCAAGACCGCTGAATCCCATGAAGGCGAGAGCCAGCAGACCAGCTGTCACCAGCACGATGCTTGTACCCTGCATACCCTTAGGTATCTTGACTAAAGCAAGTTGCTCACGGATTCCTGCGAAGAGAACAAGTGCGAGTGCAAAACCGATAGCTGTAGAGAACGCGTAAACCACGCTCTGCAGGAGGTTGAAATCCTTCTGTATCACAAGGATAGCAACACCGAGAACGGCACAGTTGGTTGTGATCAGTGGCAGGAAGATTCCGAGCGCCTGATACAAAGCCGGTGACACTTTCTTTAGAACGATCTCCACCATCTGTACGAGCGAAGCTATCACGAGGATAAAGGAAAGAGTCTGCAGATAGCCCAGTCCATAGGGATCAAGAAGATATTTCTGAACGAGCCACGTCACAATTGTGGCAAGCGTCATGACGAAAGCCACTGCCGCTCCCATACCCATAGATGTCTCAACTTTCTTGGACACTCCGAGGAACGGACATATTCCAAGGAACTGCGAAAAGATGATATTATTAACAAATATCGCAGATATAAATATCAATATATACTCCATGACTATGCTTTCTTGAATTTGTTAAACAATGCGCTGAGGAATCCCAGTGTTATAAACGCTCCCGGAGGAAGCACAAAAAGAAGGATATTGGTTGTCTCCGGCAGAAGCTGGATGCCAAACACTGAGCCGGAGCCAAGTATCTCGCGTACTATACCGAGAGTGGTTAGTGACAGTGTGAATCCCAATCCTATGCCAATACCATCGAAGATACTTGCTATCGGAGAGTTCTTCGCAGCAAACGACTCTGCACGTCCGAGGATGATACAGTTAACCACGATCAGTGGGATGAAAATACCCAAAGCCTTGTTGATGCTGTCTGGCGCGTATGCAGCCATGAACATCTGCAAGATGGTAACGAATGTGGCGATTACGACGATGAATACAGGGATTCGCACCATATCAGGAGTAATCTTCTTAATACAAGAGATGACGAAGTTTGTGCATATCAGCACAGCCATTGTCGCCAATCCCATTGACATACCATTGATAGCACTGGTTGTTGTTGCCAGTGTAGGACACATACCGAGGAGAAGTACGAATGTAGGATTCTCCTTGACGATTCCATTTATTAATGTTTTCATATTACTCATTGCTTATCCCTCCTTTTGTTTTGATGGTGTCGTGGCACCAGTCTGACCGTCATTTGAATTCTTCGCATACGCATTATATGCCTGGTTGATAGCTTTCAGGAAGGCACGAGAGGTAATAGTGGAAGCTGTTATGGCGTCAACCTCTCCCCCATCTTTACTTACCGTCAGCGGTTTCTCGTTAGGACTTTTACCAATAATGTCGCCTTTCTGTCCTTTCTGGAACCATGTATCAGCTTTGGCACCCAGTCCCGGTGTCTCGGCATGTTGCAGAAGAGTATATCCCAGAATCTTTCCTTCTGTGTCGAAGCCGACGAGCACTTTCAAGTCGCCACCGAATCCCATGGTAACTGTCTCAATGGCAGCTCCAAGTTCCTTGTTATTCTTGTCGGTTGCCTTATGAACGATAAACTCGCATTCTTTTCCATCGATGGTTTCTGTGATGGTTTCCGGCTCCGCCACATTGAGTTGGTCGGTACCCATCACCTCTTTAATACCATTATTAAGAGTCTGTGTAGCCTTCTCAGCAATCGGTCCCTCTGTGATATGGTTAACCATTGCGAGGACACCGGCGGTTACGAGTGCCACACATACCAGCACTCCAACCATATTAGTCAATGATGATTTCAGTTTTTCCATTGTCAGTCCTCCTTATTTTTTCTCTGGAACCTCGCCGAAGCGCTTTGGTTTCACGTAAGTGTTAATAAGCGGTGTAAACGCATTCATAATGAGAATGGCGAATGACATTCCCTCTGGGTAGCTACCCCAGTTACGGATCACAATAGTCAGGAAACCGATAGCGACACCATAGATCAGCTGTCCTTTATGTGTCATAGGAGAAGTGACATAGTCGGTTGCCATGAAAATAGCTCCAAGCATCAGACCACCACTCAGCACCTCCTGTATAGGGTTGGCATAAACGGGGTTAGCGAGATGCAACAGTCCGCTGAAGACGATTACCGTACCGATAATAGCCACAGGGATATGCCATGTGATTATCTTCTTCCAAAGCATATACGCCAAGCCGAGGAGCAACGCCAATGCGCAGACCTCACCGAGTGTACCAGCTCCAAAGGCATTGCCGTGGTTACCGAGAAGCAAGTCAACGGAGCTTGGCAGTTGCTCGAGGATGCTGGCATCACCAGCCTTGATAGCCTGTTTCATTATGGCAAGAGGTGTGGCACCTGTCTCTGCGTCAGCGTAGCTCAGCCACTGTCCTGCCACAGGCCATGAGGTCATCTGTGCCGGGAAGCTTACCAGGAGGAAGCAACGTCCCACCAGAGCGGGGTTGAACGGGTTGTTGCCCAATCCGCCAAATGACATCTTACCTACACCAATAGCCACCAGTGCACCTATAATGATAATCCACAGAGGAAGGTTTGAGGGCATGTTCATGCCTAACAGCAAACCAGTCACCATTGCGGAGCCATCCATCAGACTTGGCTCCCTCTTCATCATATATTTCGAAATAGCCCACTCGAAGAAAACGCAGGCTGCCACACTCGTCAGACATACGACTACTGATCCCAGTCCGAAATAATAGAACGATACGAGCAAGGCTGGCAGCAGGGCGATTATCACGCCATACATATTCCTTTCCACGCTATCCGTTCCATGCGCATGTGGCGAAAGAGAAACAATTAACTTTCCCATATTTGTCTTGTTATTTTTTTTCGTTATTACGATATTACGTTATTACGCTTCACTCAAATCACTTTTTTGCGTTACGCTCACGGATGATACCCATCACCGCTGCCTTACCCATTGCTATATTGTCAAGCAACGGACGATGAGCCGGACAAGTGAACTGGCAGGAACCACAAGCGATACAAGAGACGATATCCTCGTTCTCGGCACGCTCCCACTCATGCATAACAGAGAGCTGAGCCAAAAGATAAGGCTCAAGTCCCATTGGACATGCGCCCACGCACTTGGCACATCTAATACATGGCTGTGCTACCTTACGACGCGCGTCATCCTCTGTAAGCACAGTGATAGAGTTTGTTCCTTTACAAACCGGAGTATCAAGTGAAGATACAGCCTTACCCATCATAGGACCGCCGGCAAGAACTTTATTGTCACCTTCTGGTAAGCCGCCACAGGCGTCAATCATATCTTTGAATGTCGTACCCATACGAACCAGGAAGTTACCTGGATTCTGGATCTGCTTACCTGTAACAGTTGTATAACGCTCAAACAAAGGCTTACGCTTCATTACAGCCTCATACACCGCGTATGCCGTACCAACGTTCTGGACTATAGCACCCACATTGACTGGTATGGCTGGAGGAGCCGGAACCTGTCGTCCTATAACAGCGTCGACCAACTGTTTCTCACCTCCCTGAGGATATTTCTTTGCCAACGCTACGATTTCAACACGTGGGTTATTTGCGGTCTTCTGCTCAAAGAGCTCTATCGCAGCTGGTTTGTTGTCCTCTATACCAATATAACCTTTTTCCACCTTTGCGGCTTTCATCAACAGGTCAAGACCAACCAATATCTCATCGGCGTGCTCCATCATCAAGCGATAGTCGGCAGTGATGTATGGCTCGCACTCAACACCATTAATAATAACACATTCAGCCTTTGCGGTAGGTGGAGGACAGAGCTTTATGAAAGTAGGGAATCCTGCGCCACCCATACCAGTGACACCCGCCACCTTTATACGCTCCACTATCTCCTCTGGAGTAAGCTCTGGGTGAGCATCTAATGTCTCCAGCTTGTCTGAGCGGTCAATACTCTCTTCCCACTCATCACCCTCAACATTAATGATAATCACTGGTTTACGATAACCAGTGGCATCGAATGACGTGTCAATCTTGAACACTGTACCAGAAACGGAACTGTAAATTGGAGCACTGACAAAACCGCCAGCCTCAGCCAACAATGTTCCCACTTTAACCTTATCACCCTTTGCAACGACAGGCTTTGCCGGTGCGCCAATATGTTGGCTCAACGGGAATATCGCCTGCTTAGGAAGCGCAGCTACTTTTGTCGGCACCTCATGGGTAAGCTTGTTCTCATCTGGGTGTACGCCACCTATTTTAAATGTCCTGATGTTCATGCTTTTGCCTCCTCTTCTTTTAAGGGTTCATTAGTTTTTGTCGGTTCTGCTGACACTTTCACAGCCTCTGCCTCCGGAGCCTTTGCTTTAGGAGCCTCAGCCGTCACCTCGCTTTTCTCTGCCAATGCTTTCGGGGCAGCAGGCTTTGCCGCCTCTTCCGTCTTTGGCTTGCGTGGAGGGAAGTTGACATCAATAATCGCATGTGTAGGACAAGCCTCAACGCACTTGCGGCACAAGCGGCATTTATTGAAGTCAATGTAGCTAAGGTTGTTCTCTATGGTAATAGCCTCGAACTTACATTCCTTCTGGCACTTACCACAACCGATACATGCGACGGCACAACCTTTCTTTGCCACAGCACCTTTCTCCTTATTCATACATGACACATAGACACGGCGTCCCTTAACGCCCTTCTTACGAAGCTCGATGATATGCCGCGGACATGCTTTTACGCAAGCGCCACATGCGACACACTTCTCTTCATCAACCTCGGGAATACCTGTCTCCTCGTTCATGTGAATGGCATCGAACTGGCATGCTGCCACACAGTCTCCACATCCCAGGCAACCGAAGCCACATGCTGTCTCGCCAGCACCAGTGGAGTTCATGGCATAACATGTGCGTAAGCCACTATACTCAATAATACGTGGACGGTTCTCGCAAGTTCCATTACAACGTACCACTGCTACCTTGGGATCAGTGTTGGCAACCGCCATTCCAAGCAAGTCGGCAACCTTACCCATCGTCTCCTGTCCACCAACAGGACAGAGCAACCCTTCTATCGAACCACTGTCGCATGCCTTTACCAACGCTCCGGCAAGACCCGCACAACCTGCGAATCCACAGCCACCACAATTGGCACCAGGCAAAGCCTCAAGCACTTGTCCGATACGGGGATCTTCCTCAACGGCAAACTTTTTAGAAGCGACATAGAGAACCACTGACGCTACCAGTGCTATGGCTCCTAAAACGATGACCGCATAAATGATAAAATCCATAATTTGTTTGTATTTGTTTTAGTTAATTGTTATTCCAAGACGAATGAGAATTTCTTTTTAAGCTTAGTCCTAATTGACCAGATAAACAAATAATATGGCACAAGCATAAATATACTGAACAAAGCCGCAAAGCCCTCATTATGAGTAAGATTCAATACGGCTATTAAAGTAATTACTAAAATCATGAATGGAATTGCAAAACCTAAAGTTACGGCCTTCATACCAGTCTGCATAGATGATACGACAACAACATTATCGCCAACCTTTACATTACCGTGCCCGCTTGTTTGGTAAACATCTATTATCTTTTCTTTCTGTTCCGAGGCACTGCAATATGACGCTACTTTACACGCCGAACATGCTGAAGTCTGCATTATACGTACCTTAATGCAGTCATCAGTAACATCATCAACAATGCCGGCATGCCTTATTTTGTCATTCATCTCTTTGCTTTAACCATATAATTTTGTCATCTCGACTTAGCAATTGCAAAGATAATATAATTTTCCACATTATCAAATAAAAACTGAATAAAATATTTATGAAGTCGAAAAAATTCTCATACGTAATCGTTTACCTTGCAGCCAACACCCTAATCTTATCAGAAAAAGAGTAAAATAAATTTGATTTTATTTTGCAGTATCTCCAAATTACACTATCTTTGCAAATACAATAAAAAAGATATCAAATGAAAGTCAACGAACAAACCATTCAGCAAATCGAACGTTTCTTGAATAAGATCGCAAACAAGTTTCCTGTCGGAGAAGAAGCATCCATTATGACAGATATTCATATCAGGGCAAACCAAGACAATGGTGACCTGATGGCTTTTGACGATGACGATCAGGAGCTGACAAGATGTGTTGTTGAGGAATGGATTGACAACAAAGACGACTCTTTCTACAAAAACACTACAGAGATTCTGCGTCAGGAGATATCGAAGCGCAAGGAGACACTTGAGAACTTAAGTATTCTCAAGCCTTACAGTTTTGTGCTTGAGAATGATGATGACGAGAACATTGCTGAGTTATTTGTTGCCGATGACGAGACCGTCATTATTGGCGGAGAACTGATGGAAGGCTTGGACAAGGAGCTTGATGATTTCTTTGAGAGACTATTTAAAGACGAGGCATAAACCTATGCCCCGTCACCATATAATTTAGAGTTTTACCTTTTTCTTGACCCCTTTGCTCTCGTTACTCATACGGTCAAGAGCCGTAACAACGTAGATATATTTACTTTTGCCATCTTTATAAGGAAGCTTATAAAATGGCTGCGTTGTCATCGCAACAATATGTGAGGCATCATCCATATTGATTTGCTCCCCATTTGCGAAACGATATATCACATATTTCACAACCTCATCGTTCCACTTCTTCCCAGAAGGAGCTGTCCAACATAACACATATCCGTCGCTTGTCCATACAGGCTTGAGACCAGTCGGTTTATTTGGAGCCTTATCGTCAATGAAAGGCATCAACGGCTGCAAAGCCGGTCTGTTCCAGTATTTTGTACGCAACATCGTTCCATATTGCCCTACATTGTCAACAGCAGCCTTGGCATACCAAAGTACCGTTCCTTTCACATTTGGCAGTTGATGATGCAGGCTGTACTTGGCAAACTGCTGATGCGACTGGGGATTTGTCACGTCAGGATACTTGACCGTACGCTCCACGTCCTCACCGATATACAGGGGGCGGTTTCCGGCATGTTTGTTCCACCAGACAATAAGCTCCTTATAGTCAGCCGCCTTGTTTCCTATCTCCCAGTACAACTGAGGTACACAATAGTCAATCCACCCATTATTAACCCATTTAAGGACATCAGCATACAAGTCATCATAGTTCTGCAAGCCATTCGTACGGCTTCCCAGGTTCGGGGCGGACTTCTGGTTCCTGTAGATACCAAAAGGAGAGACTCCGAATTTCACCCATGGCTTTACTTGATGAATAGCCTCACTTACCTGTTTTATAAACAGATCCACATTATAACGTCTCCAATCTCCTATGTCAGAGATACCGTTACTGTACATCTGAAACTCTTTTGAGTCTGGTATTTTCTGTCCTGCGGCAGGATAAGGATAGAAATAATCATCAATATGTAATCCGTCGACATCATAACGCCTTACGATATCTCTCACCACATCGCATATATAATCTCTATTCTCTGGTATTCCAGGATTTAATATATACAAACCGTCATAAGAGAACACCCTCTCAGGATGAGTAACCGCGATATGGTTATTCGCCAGTTTGTTGGTGTTCTTTGTCTTGGCACGATAAGGATTAATCCACGCATGAAGCTCCATACCACGTTGATGACACTGTGTTATCATCCACTGCAGAGGATCCCAATAAGGTTGTGGAGCCTTCCCCTGTTGTCCTGTAAGGAATTTGCTCCAAGGCTCAAGATTACTTGCATATAAAGCGTCACACTCGGGACGTACCTGAAATATGATTGCGTTGACACCGTCTTTGCTTAACTCATCCAATTGATACGAAAGTGTACTCTGCATCTCGGCAGTAGACAGTCCCTGAAACTGTCCGTTTACACACTGAATCCACGCACCACGGAACTCACGCTTAGAGGAGCCCTCTCCTACTGTCACATCGCTTGAGCCACACGACCCAACTAAAAGAGCAGCCAGAAGCACTGCCCACAACGATAAATTCTGCTTAATTGTTTTCATGGTGTAAATTTACAAAAATAAATTCATATATCAATAAAACTTCAGAAAAAAGTCTTTATAATCAATAAAACTTCACAATTGTGAAGTTTTATTGATATTTCTTTACCACTTTTCTGAAAGTATTTTTGTGGAAGTCTGCCTCTGCCTTTAATATATCATATAGTTTTTGGGCAGATATGACATTTAGGAACCTTGAATGATAGCTTTTTTCTATCTTTTTCATTTGAATCTCTACGTCGTCTTTACTTACTATAGCAGACCTACAAGCAGCCTCAGTAGTAGGTTTGTTCTTCATAAATGAGCGTATTTGCTTTTGGAGTCCCCTTTGCTTATCTTTCATCTCATCGTATAGTGGAAAGAACCGTGCAGCCTCTTCATCCGAAAGCTTAGCCTGTGTAATAATATAATTATGAAGATCTGCCTTAAACTTTACAGGATCAAATCTCTTTTGAGCATTCGCGCTGATTGCGCCGAATGCCATCAATAAAATAATTATGTTGAGTTTAATTCGCATATCTTGTTATACTACAATATCTACAATCGATAAGCCACAAGTCCGACTATCTAATAATCAGACAAATAGGCATATAAATCATCCTCATCTATCATCATATAGTCTGTAGCCTGCTCTACAACATCATGTCGGGTTTCCATAGATGACTGTCGAGTAAGCTTAGCGGCAGAAGGCATATCTTGCTTTCCTGCATGAAAATATGCGCCACCCATAATTATGAATGTAGCTAAACATGCCGCAGCAAAAACATATGGACGTATACGGTATAAGAGTCTTTTATGCCTAATGCTTGTCTCATCCTTTATTGGCAAGTTCTCCAGCAATTCTTGTTCAAAGTGCTCAAAATATCCTTTCGGAACAGTAAAATGCCGTTCTCTGCCAAATGTATCTATGAGTTGCCTTTCTAAATCCATGAATAAATGTATACTCCTCTTTTATTTTCTTAGACGTAATTAAAACAATTGGTTTAAAATATTATTTAATTTTTTTGCTTAACGTAATTAGAGATCTTTTGAACAGCTATATGATAAGACGCTTTTAAAGCCCCTTCCGACGTATCGAGAAGCTTACTCATCTCAGAGTATTTCATCTCATCAAAATAACGAAGATTGAAGACCAGTCTTTGCACATCAGGAAGTGTTGCTATCGCCTCTTGTAGTAAAGCCGCACTTTTATCGCCGTCGAAATATTCGTCAGCCATCAAGCTATGGGCAATAGACATATTGCCATCAACACTTCTGAGGTTATGGTTTTTCTTTCGCCTTAGAAAATCAAGAGACTCATTTATAGCAATGCGATAAAGCCATGTGAAGATCTTTGAGTTCCCATGAAACTCAGAGATGTTACGCCATGCTTTCAAAAACGTATTTTGAAGGACATCATTGGCATCTTCATGATCCAACACTATACCACGGATTTTCCAATATAGTTGTTCGCTATATCTATTTACCAGTTCCGCAAAAGCTTTGTTACACGTCGAAGGATTTGACAACTGCTGCCAAATCTCCTCTTCCGTATTAAGACCACCAAGAGCCAAGCTAAGTCAAGTTAATGTTATATTGAGAACAGGGAATGTTTTATTTAATAGAGATCTTTCGTACGACCTTATTTATCTTTACTATATAACATCCTTTATGCAAATCCAGATTATAACGTTTGTCGTTACCTTCAATCTTAATGCTCATAACAAGGACTCCTGCTACATTGTAGATTTCCATTGTCTGACCATTAGCACCAGTAACATGAAGAACAGACTGAGCGACAGAAATCGTAATGTTCTGTATATCCTGTTCTATTATCTCTACCATACTTAAAGCATAACTCTGGACAGGCATACCAAGCAGTATGGCAAAGGTCATAATCAAAGTCAATATCTTTTTCATATACGTATACGTTTTTATCTACTTTCTGCAAAGGTAATAAATTTGCATTGCTTTTATTCTTTTATATTGTATTTTCTTTTGCTTTTTAATCTAATTTAACAAATACGAATTGATGGAACCACTTATTGTGACTCCATCAACCATAATCTGTGAAATAAATTTCAGATTTATTTTATTATTCCTTGCTCTTTGAATATCTTCTTCAATGCCTGCACAGAACGGTCAACTTGCTCTTCTGTATGGGTTGCCATCAGCGCATAACGAACCAGAGTGTCTTGTGGCGCACATGCTGGTGGGATTACAGGATTAATGAAAACGCCAGCCTTGAAAGCGAGAGCAGTCACAAGGAATGTTTTCTCGATATCGCGGACATAAAGAGGTATAATCGGACTTTCTGTATCTCCAATCTCAAATCCTTCCTCACGGAAACGTTTCAAGGCATAATTGGTAACAGTCCAAAGTCTTTCGATACGCTCCGGTTCTTTCTTGATAATGTGCAATGCCTCCATTGCGGCAGCGGTAGCCGCTGGCGTGTTTGAAGCAGAGAAGATGTATGTCCGGCAAGTATGGCGTAAGAAATTAATAGTATCAGAATCCGAGGCAATAAATCCGCCGATAGAGGCAAGTGATTTGGAGAACGTTCCCATTATCAAGTCTACCTCATCTGTAAGACCGAAATGATCACAGACGCCTCGACCTTGTTTTCCAAAGACACCTATTCCGTGCGCCTCATCAACCATGACCGAGCAATTATATTTATGCTTCAGCTCAACGATCTGAGGAAGTTTAGCTAAATCGCCTTCCATGGAAAAGACTCCATCAACAACAATCAGCTTAACAGCATCATGAGGAAGTCCTTGCAATATACGCTCAAGGTCATCCATATCGTTATGCTTATAATGAAGCTGAGTCGCAAATGAGAGACGGCGACCGTCTACAATACTCGCATGATCCCTATCATCACAAATAATATAGTCGCCTCTGCCAACGACCATAGCCAATACGCCCTGATTTACAGAAAAGCCAGTAGAGAAACAAAGGCAATCATCTTTGCCGATATACTCTGCAATCTCTTTTTCCAGTTGAACATGCAAATCAAGCGTTCCATTCAAGAAACGACTGCCTGCACAACCAGAGCCATACTTATCCAGTGCCGCTTTTGCAGCATCAATAATACGCTGGTCACCTGTCAGCCCAGTATAAGCATTTGAGCCAAACATTAACACTTTATGACCGCCCATTTCAACCTCAGTTCCCTGTTTTCCGTTAATTGTCCGGAAATATGGGTACACATCAGCCTCCATGAACTTCTGGGGTTCACGATACTTCTTATATCTTTCTTGTAACTGTCCCATTATATAATATTATAATGTGTATCAAACCACTATTTTTACTTTTAGGCTGCAAAGATACAAAAAATCTAATACAATTCATATTTTTTTTAAAGAAATCTTTCCTTTCATGAAATTTTATTCAATATCTGACAAGTTTTACATTATTTTTTGTACTTTTGCGATGTAGTTATATGAGAATGAAAAAAGTAGTCTTCATTATCAACCCCATATCTGGGACCGCGAACAAAGCTGGCATACCACAACTGATTGAGAATAAGCTTGATAAAAGCTTGTTTGAGTACAATATTGCAGAGACGGAATATCCTGGTCATGCTACGGAAATAGCCAAACAAGCAGCAAAGGACGGAGTAGACATAGTCGTTGCGACAGGTGGTGACGGAACCGTAAACGAGGTGGGGCGCTCACTAATCGACACAGAGACAGCCATGGGAATCATTCCATGTGGCTCTGGTAATGGTCTGGCTCGCCATCTCATGTTGCCGATGGGAATTGGAAAGGCTATAGATATCATAAACGAATGTGAGATTCATGCTCTTGACTATGGTCTTATCAATGGTATTCCCTTTTTCTGTACATGTGGAATGGGGTTTGACGCTTTCATCAGCATGAAATTTGCCGAAGCGGGGAAAAGAGGTCCCATAACCTATGTGGAGAACGTACTTAAAGAAGGATTGAAATATAAGCCTGAGACCTATGAGATTGTGGATGAGACCGGAACGAAGCATTACAAAGCGTTTCTGGTTTCCGCCGCCAACGCCTCACAATACGGGAACAACGCATACATAGCTCCTCAGGCATCAATGAGCGATGGCTTGTTAGACGTCATTATCATGGAACCTTTTGATGTCATCGAAGCCCCGCAGATCAGCTTGGACCTTTTCAATAAAACATTGGATAAAAATTCCAAGATCAAGACCTTCAAGGCGAAACAGATACACATACATCGCTCAGAGCCAGGATTAATTCATTTTGACGGAGACCCGGTAATGACCGAGGCTAATGTAGATATCTGTATTAAGCATAAAGGCATAAAAATGATTGTCAACTCCCATGCGAACAAGAGCCAACGTCGTCCTAATGTCGTTCAAACCAGTTTCAGTGAATTGTTCAATGACATAAACTTGATTCGCGAGAACATACAGAAACAAGGTCATCGCGTTCAGGTTATCAATAAGATTATTCTGAGGAAACTGAACCTATAAGTAAAAATCTTTTACCAGATCAGAATACCACTCCGTCCCTTCCCCATCCTCATCAAACATCGTCACGGTTCGCTTATCAAATACATCTGTCCTGCTTTTCCGAAACTCTAACAAGCAACGTTTCGGTGACTTATTAGCCTTTGTCTTTACATGATATTCACGAGTCGGTAACAGCCCACACAGCAATGCCTCATTAACAAAATCACCATAGCATTCGACTGGTATAACGGCACTGAAGCAACCATTTACATCCAATAAGCGTATGACAGACTTGAATAAGTCTCGATAGGACAACAAATCCGCATGCCTTGCCAACACCCTTCTTTTGTCCACATTTTTTAAAGAATTTTGAAAGTATGGCGGGTTCGATACGATACAATTATAGGAAGATGCAGAATAGTCTTGTATAGATGAGTTTATCACATGCACACGATCGTGAAAGGGGCTTAATGAGACATTTTCCGATGCTTGTGATGCAGCACCACCATCAATCTCAACCGCATCCACTACTGCTCCCTCAAAACGTTGAGCCATCATCAAGGCAATCAGTCCCGTTCCTGTTCCAATATCCAACACACGCTTTCCCCCATTTGACCATGCCCCCAACAGGACACCATCTGTGCCGACCTTCATTCCACATCGGTCTTGGGATATTGAAAAACGCTTGAAGGTGAAATCTTGTTTCATGTCATGATAACGTTTGAACATTAATTTTATTGAAGTTCTTTTCCCAAAATAACTTAAAAATACACACGAGCACAGTAATATATTAAAAACCTATTCTGAAATTCAAATAAAAATAATTACCTTTGCATGCTAAAATAAAAGAAGAAATGGATAGAAAACAAAATAATGGAATTCAGATGATTGCCGATTATGATGGCGACATCAGTAGTTTATTCGACATAAACATCCAGGGTAACATACCTATATTGGCTACACGTAATCTTGTAATGTTCCCAGGAGTCATGACTCCTATCCTCATAGGAAGAACCTCAAGTATCAAACTCATTGAGGATATTGACAAAAATCCAGATGCCATTTTTGCTGTATTTTGCCAAAAAGACCAGGAAGTAAACAATCCGACAAGCAACGATTTGTATAGCACTGGAATATATGCTAAGGTTATACGTGTGATTGACATGCCTGGTCCTGGAAACAACAAGACTGCCATTGTGCAAGGACTTGGGAAGTGCCACTTGAACAGAATTGACCGTCATAAGCCATACTTGATAGGAAACGTAACCCCTGTTCAAGAAGTATTGCCATCTGTCAATGACAAGGAGTTCTTAACAGCCATCGAAGACATGCAGTCCTCTGCTATTGACTATATCAGACGGAATGAGGACATCCCAGACGAATCGCAATATGCGTTGACAAACATAACAAACAACATCATCTCAATCAACTATGTTTGCTCAAACATGCCTTTCAGTATTCAAGACAAGATAATGCTTCTTGAAGAGGCTACTGTAAAGGAGCGGCTCTTCACGCTCTTGAAGATATTAAACCGAGAGATTCAGCTCATGCAGCTGAAACAAGACATCCGTTCTAAGACCCGTGAAGATCTGGATGAGCAACAACGTGAGTATTTCCTCCAACAACAGATAAAAAACATCAAGGAGGAATTAGGAAATGGCGACGGCTCACCAGAAAGAAAGGAGTTAGAGCAGAAGGCACAAAAAAAGCACTGGTCAGAAAGTGTTTCCAAAACATTTTTCAAAGAGTTAGATAAGTTAGACACGCTCAATCCACAGAGTCCTGAGTTTAGTGTTCAACTGAACTATCTCCAAACGATGGTAAACTTACCATGGAACGAGTTCACAAAGGACGACCTTGATCTCAAAAGAGCAAAGAGAGTGCTCAACCGCGATCATTACGGAATGGAGAAGGTGAAAGAGCGTATTCTTGAGTATATTGCGGTTCTACAGTTGCGTGGAAACCTCAAATCACCGATCTTATGTCTTTACGGTCCTCCAGGAGTCGGCAAGACCAGTCTTGGAAAGAGCATTGCTGAAGCCATGAAGAGGAAATATGTGCGCATATCTCTTGGAGGTCTTCACGATGAAGCAGAGATTCGCGGACACCGACGCACATATATCGGCGCAATGCCTGGACGAATCATCAAAAGCATCCAAAAGGCAGGCTCGTCAAATCCTGTATTCATTCTTGATGAGATTGACAAAGTTACGCAAAACACCATTAATGGTGATCCTGCTTCTGCACTACTCGAGGTTTTAGACCCCGAGCAGAACAATGCCTTCCACGACAACTATCTGGATGTGGATTATGATTTATCAAAAGTGCTGTTTATTGCCACAGCCAATGACTTGAACACAATCCCCCGTCCGTTACTTGACCGAATGGAGATTATTGAGGTCAGCGGTTATATCACAGAAGAGAAGATTGAAATAGCCAAGCGTCATCTCGTTCCAAAGGAACTGGAGAATACTGGTTTGGATAAGCATACCCCAAAGATTAAGTTCAACAAGAGTTCTTTGGAGAAGATCATTGAGCAATATACAAGGGAGAGCGGTGTGCGACAACTTGAGAAACAGGTAAACAAGGCGATGCGCAAAATGGCATTCAAGAAAGCCATGGACGGATTTTTGTTGTACGACAACATCACTCCAGACAAAATAGAAGACTTGTTAGGCAAGCCTCCTTTCTACCGAGACATCTATCAAGGCAATGACTATGCCGGTGTCGTTACTGGTTTAGCATGGACAAGCGTAGGCGGTGAGATATTGTTTATTGAGACGTCACTTTCCAAAGGAAAGACCGGTAAGCTCACACTTACAGGAAACTTGGGAGATGTAATGAAGGAGTCCGCTGTTATTGCACTTGAATATGTAAAGGCTCATATTGATGTGCTTGGGGTGGATTATAGGATCTTTGAGCAATGGAACATACATATTCACGTGCCAGAAGGAGCAACGCCAAAAGACGGTCCGTCAGCAGGTATCACCATTGCCACCTCTATTGCCTCTGCCCTAACCCAACGTAAAGTTCGCAAGAACACTGCCATGACAGGAGAGATCACCCTCCGCGGCAAGGTCTTGCCAGTTGGCGGTATCAAAGAGAAAATTCTTGCGGCTAAGCGAGCTGGGATCACTGACATAGTAATGTGTAGCGAGAACAGAAAAGACATTGATGAGATTCCTGAGAAGTATCGTACAGGTGTGGAATTCCATTATGTCGAAAACATTCAAGAGGTATGGGAATTTGCCTTAACCGACGAGATTGTCAAGAACCCTGTGGACTTGACCATTCATGAGGAGCCTAATAATAAAGACAAGTAACAAGGAGCAGATATATTCATGACATTTGAACTGCAACATACAGACAATGCCTCCGACGCACGGACAGGTGTTATTACGACTGACCATGGACAAATAAAGACACCGATTTTCATGCCAGTCGGCACTTGTGGCTCGGTAAAAGGAGTGCATTTTCAGGAACTGCGGCAACAGGTGAGAGCCCAGATTATATTGGGAAACACATACCATTTATATCTTAGACCCGGACTTGAGATACTAAAGGCTGCCGGAGGACTACATAAGTTTAATGGGTGGGAGCGTCCGATACTGACAGACTCTGGTGGATTTCAAGTGTTCTCCCTAACAGGAATCCGCAAATTACGTGAGGAAGGTTGTGAGTTCAGGTCACATATTGATGGCTCAAAGCATATCTTTACCCCCGAAAACGTAATCGATACAGAGCGTATCATAGGAGCAGATATCATTATGGCGCTTGACGAATGCCCCCCAGGACAAAGTGACTATTCATACGCAAAGAACAGCTTGGGGCTTACACAAAGATGGCTTGACCGTTGCATCAAGAGATTCAGTGAGACAGAGCCTCTATATGGCTACAGTCAAAGTCTGTTTCCTATTGTACAAGGATGTACATACAAAGACCTACGCCGCGATGCCGCCAAATATGTTGCCGACAAGGGGGCTGACGGTAATGCCATTGGCGGTCTGGCTGTTGGCGAGCCTACAGAGACGATGTACGAGATGATAGAGGTTGTCAATGAGATTCTGCCAAAAGACAAGCCCCGTTATCTTATGGGAGTAGGCACGCCACAGAATATTCTTGAAGCGATAGAACGGGGTGTTGACATGTTTGATTGTGTAATGCCAACGCGTAACGGTCGCAATGCGATGCTCTTCACTTATGATGGAACGATGAACATGCGCAACAAAAAGTGGGAAATGGACTTTTCTCCAATTGATCCTGATGGCTGCGAGACCGACAGAATATATACAAAAGCCTATCTGCATCACCTGTTCAAGGCACAGGAACTCTTAGCAATGCAAATCGCAAGTATCCACAACTTGGCTTTTTACCTAAGACTTGTTGGCGATGCGAGATCTCATATTGAGCAAGGTGATTTTGTCAGTTGGAAAGCAGGTATCATCGACCAATTAGGAAAAAGGATTTAATTATCAACAACTCTAATGAATTATAGCAACATACGACGATTCCATAGATTTCTCCGATTCAGGAGATGGACAGGAAAGCACTTGGCATGGCTGGTTGTGATTGTCAGGTGGATTATTGCCGCAATAAAATGGATCGGCAGCAAATTCAGATGGCTTAATCCTAAGAAATACATAAGCATCCTTGACTGGTATATAATAAAAAAATTCATTGGCACATATATCTTTGCCATACTTCTTATCATATCTATATCAATAGTCTTTGATATAAACGAGAACCTGTCAAAGTTCACCCAGTATCATGCGCCATTTAGAGCTATTGTCTTTGATTACTATGCAAACTTTGTGCCCTATTTCGCTAATCTTTTCAGCCCTCTGTTCGTATTTATAGCTGTAATTTTCTTCACCTCAAAATTAGCCGGAAACTCAGAGATTATAGCAATGCTTGCGTCAGGTGTGTCTTTCAAGAGGCTGATGCGTCCTTATATGATCTCTTGCGTCTTGATTTCAATTACGACATACTATCTTGGCGCATACGTGATTCCACACGGTACTGTCGTAAGGCAGAACTTTGAGACCATGTACAAGAACAGGAAAAAGAATAATTCCGCGGAGAATGTACAACTACAAGTAGGCAAAGGAGTCATTGCCTATATACAACATTATGACAATAAATTCAAAAGAGGATATGGCTTTTTCCTTGATAAATTTGAGGATAAGAAACTTATTAGTCACATGACTGCAACAGAAATACAGTATGACACTATCTCTGACTCAAAATATCATTGGAAAGTTTACAATTGGAAGATCAGGAAACTTAAAGGTCTCAAAGAACATATTACCAGCGGCTCAAGCAGAGACACATTAATATTAATGGAGCCGACAGACCTTGTATACTCTAAAGGACAACAGGAGACATTTACAAGTCCTGAGCTACTGGAATATATCTCAAAACAGACATCACGCGGTTCTGGAAACATAGCACAATATGAGGTGGAGTATCATAAACGCATCGCCATGTCATTCGCGTCTTTTATACTCACCACTATCGGCTTCTCCTTGTCATCCAGAAAGCGAAAAGGCGGAATGGGTATGTATTTAGGTATAGGTTTGGCATTGAGTTTTACTTATATCATGCTCCAAACCATTAGTTCTACCTTTGCGATAAATGCCAATACACCGCCCGCACTTGCGGCATGGATTCCGAATATTATTTTCGCATTCATAGCTTACTTCTGTTACAGGAAGGCTCCGAATTAAAGAGTTTATTACATTAAAAGATAATATATGTATTTCGACGAACTGAACTTGAATGACAACGTTTTAGACGCACTATATGACATGCGGTTTGAAACGTGTACTCCCATACAAGAGAAATGTATACCACAGATCTTAAAAAGGAAAGATTTACTTGGCGTGGCACAAACTGGAACAGGTAAGACCGCCGCATATCTGCTACCTATTCTAAGCATGCTTGACGATGGTTCTTTTCCTGAAGACTCCATAAACTGTCTCATCATGGCTCCGACAAGAGAACTTGCGCAGCAAATTGACCAGGCAATGCAGGGATTCGGATATTATCTGAACGGTATAAGCAGTGTTGCCGTCTATGGAGGAAATGATGGAAACAGATATGACCAGGAATTAAAGAGCCTCACCTTAGGCGCTGATGTTGTAATAGCCACACCGGGACGTTTAATTTCCCACATAAGCATGGGAAACGTCGACCTTAGCAAAGTAAGTTTCTTTGTTCTTGACGAAGCCGACCGGATGCTTGACATGGGATTTTCCGATGATATCCTACTAATAAACAAGAAACTTCCTCAGACCTGCCAAACCATTATGTTCTCTGCCACTATGCCAGAAAAGATAGAGGAATTGGCAAAGACCATACTAAAGAATCCCACGGAAGTGAAAATAGCAGTCAGCAAACCTGCTGAGAAGATAAAACAAAGTGCTTATGTCTGTTATGAGACACAAAAGATGGACATTGTAAAGAGCATTTTCAAGGCTGGGGATTTGAAACGAGTTATCATTTTCTCTGGAAAGAAGCAGAAAGTGAAACAAATAAAGATTGCCTTGGACAGGATGCATATCAATTGCGGTGAGATGCATTCCGACCTCGACCAATCACAACGTGACGAGATGATGTATAAGTTCAAAAGCGGACAGATAGATGTTCTCGTTGCAACGGACATTTTGTCAAGAGGTATCGACATTGACGACATTGAGACTGTTATCAACTATGACGTTCCTCATGATGCAGAAGACTATGTCCACCGTATTGGAAGGACAGCAAGAGCGAACAGGGACGGACGTGCCATCACATTTATTAATGAGGATGACATAACATATTTCAAACTCATTGAGAAGTTTCTTGATAAAGAAATTGAAAAGAATAGCCTTCCGGAGGAAATCGGGAAAGGACCTGAATATGCGATGAACAATAAGAAAAGCAGTGCGAAATCCAGAAGGAGAAAAGACCGCGACAACAATGCCCACAAGCGTAAGCCGAGGAAACAGGCTGATAATACGAAAAGGCAGGCTATCCCTCAAGAGAACAACAAAAATACCAATGAGAATAAAAAGCCTCAGAAGAAGAAGACTGTTAAAGTAAAGGCTGAGGACGAGATTATAAAACCGAAGAAGAAAAGAAAAAACAAAAGAACTCATCAGACAAATGTCGCACAGCAAAGTTCGACGAAATATGAGATTCGTGAAGAGTTCGCTAAGAAAAATATCTCACAAAAAGAAAGCGGATTAAAGGAGCTTATCAAGAAACCATTAAATTGGCTTCGTTCCTTTGGTAAAAAGAAATAGGACTACCCTATTCTTATTTTCCTGCCGTTCCCTCAAATATAGGAACATGTTTCATCTGCACGCCTATCTGACGCTGACGCTTGAGCATGTATGAGCTGGGAGCGGCAGAGTTGAAACGTCTCGGATTTGGCAAGGTGGCTGCTATAAGGGCACATTCACTGCGGCTAAGATGTCTCGCATCTGTATTAAAATGGTATTTTGCTACAGCATCCACACCATATATGCCATTCCCCATCTCAATTGAGTTTAAGTAAACCTCCATTATACGCTGCTTGCTCCACATCAGCTCAATTAAGAATGTGAAATATGCCTCCAGTCCTTTGCGCAACCATGAGCGTCCAGGCCACAGGAATACATTCTTTGCCGTTTGTTGCGAGATGGTACTTCCACCACGCATGCGACCTTTCTCCTTGTTTTCCTTTACTGCCTGTTGTATAGCCTGATAATCAAATCCATGATGCTCAAGAAAGCGCTGGTCCTCACTTGCGATAACTGCTATTGGCATATACATAGACATCTCATTCAAGGACACCCAATGGTGATGTAGCTTCAGGCTCTCCCCTTCCTGAGCTTGCTCAAAACAACGTATAAACATCAATGGTGTAGCATAGACTGGAATAAATCTGTATGCTACAACAATTAAGATGGACGACACGAACAAAAACGCTATCGTCCATCTTATTGTGTGAATAATCTTCTTAATCAATTACTGAAGAGTTCCGTTATTAGCTGCCTGGATCATAGCCTCACTTGCATAGAGATAAATCTCAACGCGGCGATTCTGCTGACGACCGTAAGCGGTATCGTTAGAAGCAACCGGCATAGTACTTCCATAACCAGTAACGTTCTTGAACTGAGAATAAGGAACACCGCAAGAAGACAGGTAGTTCAATACGCTGTTAGCACGGTTCCTGCTCAATGGGTTGTTAACTGCATCTGAGCCAGTGCTATCGGTATGTCCCTGAATGTCAACGTAGCAATCCGGGTTGCTTCTCAAGACATTAGCGAAGTCTGAAAGCTGTGCTCTTGAAGCAGCATTGAGGTCATACTTGCCAGTTTGGAAAAGAATACCACTGTCGAAAGTAACTTTAACGCAAGACAGACCGTTTGCGTCAGTAACAGTCTCAACCTTTGCATTCTCAACAGCAGCTGCCTGCTTTGCAACTTTGTCCATGTGCTTGCCAATCAATGCACCTGTACCTGCGCCAACAGCGCCACCGACAGCAGCACCGACAGCAGCATTACCTGCAAAATGTCCGACAAGGGCACCAAGACCAGCACCTGCACCAAGACCAATTAGAGAACCGGTACCTGTTTTTGTACCACAACTGAACACTACAGAAAGACACATTACAAGTGTCATCAACTTTAATTTCTTCATATTTGTTTAGTTTTTTAATGAATAATATTCATGGCTTTTATTTAGCATGATTCTCAACTTATCAATGCAAAGATAATTCTTTTTTCTTGATACTGCATAATAAATCAACATTTTTTTGTAATTTTGCAGCTATAATTTGAAGAAAACGATTAAAATAATGGCAAAAGAACTTAAAGAATTAACAAAAAGGGCTGAAAATTACAGTCAGTGGTACAATGATTTAGTGGTAAAGGCTGACCTTGCGGAACAGTCGGCTGTCAGAGGTTGCATGGTCATCAAGCCATATGGTTATGCCATCTGGGAGAAAATGCAGCAGCAACTGGACAAGATGTTCAAGGAGACTGGAGCACAAAACGCATACTTCCCACTGCTCATACCAAAATCATTCCTTTCAAGAGAGGCTGAACACGTTGAAGGTTTCGCCAAGGAATGTGCGGTAGTCACTCATTACCGGTTACGTGCAAAAGAAGACAAGAGTGGTGTTGAGGTAGACCCTGCCGCCAAGCTTGAGGAAGAATTGATTGTACGCCCTACCTCAGAGACTATCATCTGGAACACATATAAGAACTGGATCCACTCATGGCGCGACCTGCCTCTTATGTGCAACCAATGGTGCAATGTCATGCGATGGGAGATGCGTACCCGTCCTTTCCTCCGCACATCAGAGTTCCTGTGGCAGGAAGGGCACACGGCACATGCCACACGTGAGGAAGCAGAAGAGGAAGCAAAGAAAATGCTTGGTGTCTATGCCAAGTTTGCAGAGGAGTGGATGGCTGTTCCTGTAGTACAGGGTGTGAAGAGCGAGACCGAGCGTTTCGCTGGAGCACTTGACACATATACCATTGAAGCCATGATGCAAGACGGCAAGGCGTTGCAAAGTGGTACATCACACTTCTTAGGTCAGAATTTCGCCAAGGCTTTTGATGTCACATATTTAAACAAGGACAACAAGCCTGAATATGTATGGGCTACATCTTGGGGTGTGTCAACACGCCTTATCGGAGCACTTATCATGACACACTCTGACGACAACGGTCTTGTACTCCCTCCAAGACTCGCACCTATACAGGTAGTGATTGTACCTATCACCAAGGGTGCCGACCAGTTGCAAGCCATCACAGAGAAACTCACCCCTATCATCAATCAGATGCGGGAATTGGGTATCAGTGTTAAATATGACGACGCAGAGAACAAACGTCCTGGCTTTAAGTTTGCCGACTATGAGCTTAAAGGTGTGCCGGTACGTCTTGTTATGGGTGGAAGAGACCTGGAGAACAACACCATTGAGGTTATGCGTCGCGACACATTAGAGAAAGAGACAGTATCTGTCGATGGCATAGTTGAATATGCTCAGCAGTTGTTAGAAGACATCCAAAAGAACATTTTTGAGAAAGCCAAAGCATACCGTGACGCTCACATCTATGAATGTGACAACTATGAGGAGTTCAAAGAGAAGGTAAAAGACGGAGGATTCTTCCTGTGTCACTGGGACGGAACCCCAGAGACAGAAGCGAAGATTAAAGAAGAGACACAGGCTACTATCCGTTGCGTCCCGTTCATGTTCGAGCAGACTCCCGGCACAGACATGGTTAGTGGAAAACCATCTAAATGCCGTGTGCTGATCGCACGCAGTTATTAATCTTACTGTTGAACCTGTCAAATTACATAAAACTACACATTATTAATATATATAAGGATATGAAAAAGACTATTGCAACAATTGCATTGTGCGTATTAGCATTCCAGTTAAACGCACAAACCCTGATTAAGGGAGAATTCAAAAAAGGTCAGACGGCAACCTACTCTACAAACGCAAAGACTTCAACGGGTAGCCCTATGGGTGGAGGCTCTGTTGAGGCTACAGTAACATTCAATACCGTAATAAATGTTACTGAGAATGCGGGCGACAGCACTATTTTGGAAATTACTGCAAAGGATTTCACCGTTGAAGGATCTGAAGAGGGAGCAAGCCAGTTTGAGCTTACCAAGGCTGTCATAGGAAAAACCGTTAAGGTTTCTACTGACGCAAACGGAAAGCTACGCCACATCCTCAACTACGATGAGGTAAGCAACCACATGAGACAATCGCTTACAAAGACCGTTGAAGATATGTTCAGCAGCCATCCTGAGATCGCTCAGGTAATGTCAAAGGAGAGTATGATTGAGAAATTGGCATCAGCCGTCTCTGAGGAGAAGATTCTTGATGCTGTTGGCGTAAAGACGCTCTTCGACCTCAACGGACAGACAATAAAGAACGGTGACAAGCAGGAGAAAGTGACCAATGGTATTAAGTTGACAACAACATACCAGGTTGCTCCTGTTCTCAAGATGTTAGGAGTTGTTGCCACATCAAAGGCAAACATGACAGAAGAGGAGGTCAAGGAGTTTATCATCTCACAGATGGTAGAGAATGGACTGCCCGATGAGCAGGTTGAGCAAATGAAAGCTAATTGGAGCCAAATGGCAGCCATGGGTCTAAACAAGCTCGAAGTTAACGACACCACAACATACCACTTCAGCCAAGGCTGGGTACAGGATGTTACTTCAGATAGCAGTATCAACATGGCTATTGCAAACATTTCCACAAAAACCACGACAAAACTCGCTGAAAAGAACTTCTAAATAGAAATAACACAAACAAGAAACAGCTGCGAAAAATTTCGCAGCTGTTTTTATGCAATTACGCAAAAGACCTAAATAACATTTTAGAATCTTTATTTTCTCACAAACTTCTTGCCGTTTGCGATGACTATACCCTTTGCCTGAGCATCCACACGCTGTCCCGCAAGATTATAATAGACAACAGGCTGTGCATCTACCGTAATGACCTCACCGATACCTGTGGCTGTATTAGTATAAACAACACTCAGACCCTTTGGAGTACTGTTAGGATTGAATGCAAATACCACGTCATATATGCCAGCCTCGCTGATGTTAAACCAGTCATTGTCTGTACCACCATTGTAACCATAGCTCTCATCCCAAGCGTGATTAGCCAGGACTTTGTAGTTATATGTGATAGCTCCAAGCTCAACACCGTTTTTCTCCAACACGAAGGTGCCGTCAGACTGCAGAGTCATATCATTCTCCGTCAATGTTGGATCCCATGTCTTGACAAACAGAGCGTCATCGTTACCGGCAGATGCTCCCTCAGGACCTCCGGCTACAGTCCATGTCTTGTCATCAACAACAGCATCACCAGTCTTTGTGGTCTGCTCAGAGATGTCATTATAGAGAACATTGAAAGAAATAATAACAGTATACTTACCAGTCACAGGTACAGTGAAAGTCTTATTTGAGCTTGGGTAAGCAACATCCCATGAATGGTTCTTCACAACCTTGTATTCATAGGTTACACCAGCCTCAAGAATACAACCCTCCTTAATAAGGGTATAAGATACTTCATCCCCTGTAGTCATGTCGTTGTTTGTGTCGGTAGGATCCCAGAAAGAACCTAAGAAAGCCGAGCTACCAGCAACAGTCCACGTGTCCTGTGCCACTGAGGTACAAACAGAAAGCACGGTCAACATCATTAAAGTAATAATTTGTTTCATAAACGTAATGTTTTATTAATAATAATAGTTAATTATATTTCCGACAAAGGTAATAAAAATATTCATGACAGGTCTCTTAATACTGTTTTTTTTTTTCAAATTCCGAATCTTTTTTCAAAATCAAAAAAAATAATTAAGAAAAAGTTTGGCAGTATAAAAATAAAATATTACCTTTGCAACCGCATTTGAGAACAATGCTTGGTGTTCAAAAACGAACCAACCTAAGGAAGGATGGGTGAGTGGCTGAAACCAGCAGTTTGCTAAACTGCCGTACGGGTTCCCGTACCGGGGGTTCGAATCCCCCTCCTTCCGCAGGGGTGTTTTGAACAAAGGCAGGTTCAAGAATGCTAACCATGGTCGATTGACTTCCATAGTCCATCTTCCTTGCGACTCGGACATTCAAATTTCATTTGATGCCGCTCGCAGTTCGGTCGATTCATCTAATGGTTAGGATACAAGATTCTCAATCTTGGCATAGGGGTTCGATTCCCCTATCGACTACTTAAAAATCTCAGAAGATTGCTGATTATCAAAAAAGATACGGCAATCTTCTTTCTTTTTATGCCTCTACACATTTTATATGCAACTTTTTCACCAGAGAAGAGCATTGATATTGACATGGTAGAGCTATCATATAGAGGCTCAGCGGATTTACCCGGTTGGTAAAGCTTGAGCTAATCAAGAATAAAGTGTCGCCAGCCTGTACATAAAGAACTTGATGTCTCCGACTCCTCTGAACTGAGTTCTGAAAGCCTTGATTTTGGCGTTGAAGGATTCTGCTGATGCGTTGGTGAGCCTGTCTTGGAAGTAGTTGACGATGGTAGCGTTGTGGTTCTCAAAAGTCTCGATGACCTTGCTGAATCCGTCATCTCCGAAAGCCTCTACCTTATTATACCATCTGGCCAGATTAAGCCTGGCCTCTGCTAGGGCTGTGTTTGAAGGGAGTGTCCATGGCGTTGTTGTCCATGCTACGAAATAGGGCTTCCCCCATTTTGTCCATTCATCCTTAGGTGTTGTAACTTCAAATAAAGCTGTAACTGTAGTGTCTTTTACATCACGATAACAACCTGGTTGGTTCAGTTCATGTGAGGAAAGTCCTGTTCCTGCAGCAGGTGAATATGGCTGTATTGTATATCCTTTATATAGAAGACCCTTTTCGTATAGTTGTCGGAGTAGCCACCATAAAGTTTCAATATATTTGTTGTCGTATGTTATGTATGGATGATCAAGGTCTACGAAATAACCCATCTTCTCGGTAAGGTCACGCCATTCCGCTGTAAATTTCATAACGTTCTCGCGACATTTCTTGTTATATTCCTCTGTAGAGATATACCGGGGAGACTCATGATTATCTATGTCGGCCTTGGTAATTCCTAATTCTTTCTCCACGCCAAGTTCAACAGGAAGTCCATGGGTATCCCATCCGGCTTTACGGTGAACTTGGAATCCTTTCATAGTCTTATAACGGTTGAAGGTATCTTTAATACTTCGAGCAAGCACATGGTGAATACCTGGATGACCATTGGCTGAAGGTGGACCCTCAAAGAAAACAAACTGAGGACAACCTTCTTTCTCGTCAATACTTTTATGGAAGATGTCTTTTAGCTCCCATTGCTCTAAAACCTCTTTATTGGTTGCGGTGAGGTTCAAACCATTGTGTTCGGCAAATTTTTTAGCCATGATACTTGTTTCCTATTTTGTTCCTTTTTATTGTGATTGAAATCCTGTTATGATCTGTTTATTTAAAAATAAAATTTACTTTTTGCATTGCAGACCACTTGCAGTCTATTTAATTAAGTTTGCAAAAGTAATAAAAAACAGTAACATATCCAAATAATTAGATTTTTTTTGCTACTTTTGCACAGACAATCAGAAAATAGCTAAATAATGAAAAAAATATTAATATTCCCTCTATTGGTATTAAGCATATATACATGCCATGCGCAACTGCTCATTAATGAGTTTATGCAGTCGAATGTAGACTGTATTATGGATGACTTAAATGATTTCCCAGATTCTTGGGTTGAACTTTATAATTCTGGGAATACTAGCATAAATCTCAGTGAATATAAACTTGGTAATACCGATATTGCTGCTCAGGCATGGCAACTGCCAAGCAAGGTTGTTGTACCACATCAATATGTACTTATATATTGTGACAAAGAGGCGAAAGGACTTCACACAGATTTTAAATTAGACTCAGGAAAAGGAGGTGCAATATATCTCTTCCATAATAATACTATTGAAGATAAAGTGATAAACATAAAGAAACAGCCTGCTCCTGATATTGCTTACGGACGACAGAACGATGGAAGTAACACATGGGGATATCAGTATACACCGACTCCCGGGGCTGCAAACTGTGAAAGAATTTGTGATAAGATTCTTGGCGACCCGGTGTTTTCAGAACCAGGAAAAGTTGTTACTGGGCACCCTGTCATAAACCTGAACATCTCTATTCCTAATGATGCTCCTCCAGGAACGATAATAAGAGTGACATACGACGGAAGCGAGCCAACTAACAACAGTGTACAGTTAACATCTCAAATCACTATTAATTCATCTCGTATAATACGTGCGAAATTGTTCTGTGACGGCTACCTCTCACCGCGTGCAGTCACTCATTCATATATTTATTCTGCAAATATCCCAACACTTCCAATAATTTCTATTTCTACAAATTCCAAATATTTGAATGACAATAAAATTGGCATATACGTTGAAGGAAATTATCAAAGTGGTAAAAAAAACTATGAGTTTAATTGGAGACGCCCCGTTAATTTTGAATATTTTGAGGCTGCTAATCAAGAAAGCAAGCTTAACCAACTATGTGAGACCAGAATACAAGGAGGAGCATCAAGAGGCGCTATGTTGAAATCTTTGATTATATATGCAAACAAACGTTTTGGTACAAAACGACTGAGCTACGAGTTCTTCCCTGATCAACGACCAGGGATTACAGACTTCAAGTCAATATTACTACGTAATGCAGGAAATGATTTTGACTACCTCTACCAGCGTGATGCTATTATACAACGCACTATGGCACAAAATTCAGATTTAGACTGGCAGGCATGGAGACCTGCAATAATCTATATTAATGGTGTTTATAAGGGAATTCTCAATATCCGTGAGCGTAGTAATGAAGATAATATATACACTCACTATGACGGGCTTGAAGACATAGATATGATTGAAAACTGGTGGGAACTTAAGGAAGGTGACATGGAGAACTTCGAGGAGTTCCAAACATTCTATGCAGAGCATGGTCATACTCTACAGGAATATGAAAAATGGATTGACTGGAAAGAGTTTATCAATCTTATGATAATGAATCTCTATTATAATAATCAGGATTTTCCAGGCAACAATATTATGATGTGGAGACCACGAACTCCAGAAGGACGATGGCGTTTTGTCGCAAAAGACACTGATTTCGGGTTGGGACTTTATGGCTCACAAGCTAATTATAAGACATTTGAGTGGCTCTATAATCCAAATTATGATGGCAATCGTAATTGGGCTAACCAATATGAGCATACTCGTTTATTCCGCCGTATGATGGAAGATGCTGATTTTAAACGGGAATTTATTGATAGAACTGCCATATACATGGGGGATTTCCTTAATTATAAGAGAATTTGTGAAGTGTGGAATCCTATGTATGAGATGATAAAAACAGAATATCCTATTCATCGCAAGCTTATTAATCAATGGTGGCCTAATTATGACAGTGAGTTATCCACTGCTCGTAATTGGCTTAATTTGCGCACTGATAATTTCTATAATCAGATTGCAGACTATTATGGTTTGGGAGCTCCAACGATACTAAAAATTAATAACGACAGTTACGATACAGAAGGTGTTGGTATAAATTTTAATGGTATAACACTTTCAAAAGGAATATTTGACGGTAAATTCTTTGCCAACAGGAACATTACACTGGAAGGGGTGCCATCAAATGGGCGTACTATAACTGGGTGGAAGGTCGTAAAGAACACTAATGGCACTTCTATACAAGAAGAAATACCGCAGAAGACATATTCTTTTAACATGCCTGTATGTCAGGCGTTAATTATAACACCAATTATTGGTAATACTAGCGGCATTGATATTGTTAACAGCACAAAAAAATGGTCATGGAGCTATGATGGCAATAACATTGAGATTAAATCTTTAGAGCCAAGAATTATGGTCAGGTTGTATGATGTCCATGGCATGCTAATTCGCCAGTTAATATCTGATGGCAGCGATATGTATATGCCAACAAGTTCACGGCACGATATCTATATACTAAAAGTTGGTAATGAGAGCGTGAAAATACATTAGTATATATGTGAATTCTTTTGTTTATGCTAAGCAAAATTTAAAATAATTGTAATATGAAATTTATTGGTATTATCCCTGCTCGTTATGCTTCAACGCGTTTTCCTGGGAAACCATTAGCTGTTCTCGGTGGAAAATTAGTTATTCATAGGGTTGTAGAACAAGTCTCAAAAGTACTTAATGATGTATATGTGGCAACTGATGACGAACGCATCAAACACGCCGTTGAGGAATTTGGTGTAAATGTTATAATGACGCGTAGTGACCATAAGAGTGGTACTGACCGTATAGAGGAGGCATACAGAAAGATTAATGGTAATGTTTCCTCTGACGTTATTATTAATATTCAGGGAGATGAACCGTTTATACAAGAGGAACAGCTCGAAACAATAATGAAGTGTTTTGATGATCCGTCAACACAGATAGCTACATTAGGCAAAGTTTTTACCGATATGGATGCGGTAAAGAATCCAAACTCTCCTAAAATAGTCGTTGATAATCATGGATTTGCCATGTATTTTTCACGTTCCGTAATACCATTCGTAAGAGGTAAAGATGAGTCAGCATGGCTATCGGACTATCCTTTCCTTAAACATATAGGTTTATATGCATATAGGGCAGAAACTTTGCATGCGATAACTTGTTTGCCTCAATCATCTTTGGAGATAGCAGAGAGCCTTGAACAATTGAGGTGGCTTCAAAACGGCTATCGCATACGCGTTGGATTAACAAATGTGGAGACTGTTGGAATTGACACTCCAGAGGATTTGGCAAAAGCTGAAGAATTCTTAAAATTGAATTTCAGATAACTCATTCAGGGTTAATCCGATAAAATTATCAATGACAACGTCTGCGAATGGGGCTATAGCCTCCTTCGAGTTTGTTGTTGCTAATCCTACAACATAAGCGCCACTGGCTCGTCCGCTTTTCAAACCATTGAAGCTGTCTTCAAAAACAACGCAGTCTTTTGGCTTTATGTTGAAACAGGCAGCTGCTTTTAGGTAACAGTCTGGTGAGGGCTTGCTTTCTGCAAAGTCCTCTGAAGTTAATATAGCATCAAACCTCTTACGACATTCAGGGTGTTGGCTATATACACATTCCATCTTCTCTTTGTTACTACTTGTGACAATTGCAGTTTTCACACCGTGCCGGTTGAGTTCGTTAAGGAAAGCTTCCAGCCCAGGAAGGTAATCATATCTCATGTTAGCCTCAAACTCATATAGTCTTTTGATGATGCTTTGATGTTCATCTTTTACATCATCAAAATGCCCATTAAGTATTTGAGGTAAAGTCTGTCCTTTTATAATATTTTCCAAATGTGGAATCTCTGGGTGATAACGGCGACATTCTCCTCCCCAGAACACAGAGTATTGAGACTCTGTATTAAATATTACTCCATCAAGGTCAAATAAGGCAGCCTTCATAATTCTTTTATTTTATTAAAACATTCTGTATACTTGCAGCTTTTCCCTTTGGCAAAGATACAGATAAAGTAATTGTTCCAGTTTCATTATCAAGACCGCGTAATATAACTTGTGCATGACCCATAAATGCGTGGATTGTTGCATTTTGCTTATCTGATGTTTGAGGGCGTTCAGGTTCTTTGAAACCAGGATCTCCATTACCCCATCCAAGAATTTCAGCTGGACCATTTACTGATAAAATCAATTTATCACATGCGTCAGGAACAACTCTGTTCTTAGAATCGTAAAGAGTGATGTCAACAACCATAACGTCTTTGCCGTCATTATGGATACAATTCTTCGGTGTCTGAAGACTAACCTTTGTAGCTTCGCCAGTTGTCTCTATCCGTTTTGTAAGAATCTTTTTCCCCTTATTATATCCATTAGCAGTCAATTTACCCGGCTTATAGATTGTATTCCATTCGAGATGACCATTACGTGGCATCTTTTTCTTACCTAAGGACTTCCCGTCTTGTATAAGTTCCACCTCGTCACAGTTAGAATACGCCCATACCTCCACTGTATCGCCTTCATGTCCTTTTAGATTCCAGTGTGGGAATATATGGAGTACTGGCTCATCTGTCCACCAAGATCTAAGGTAATAAGCCTCATCTTTTGGGAATCCACAATAGTCAAGTATACCGAACTGAGAGCCGGTTGCTGGCCATTTCATAGGATTGGGTTCCCCACGATAGTCAAAACCTGTCCAATAAAATAATCCTCCTGCCCATGGATTTTCTGTATAAAATTTCCAACCGCGCTCTATAACGTTCTTTTCATTGTTAGAGCGTTCTTCACCAGCATAATTTATAGACTTCATCCATCCTTTATTATCGTCTGTCCAATATACATTACGGGTACCACACCCACTGGTTTCTTCAGTACCAATGATGAACCAGTCTGGATACTGTCGTTTGCGGTTTTGTACGTCATTCTGTATGATATAGTTATATCCATGTATATCTACATTCTTCACCAACCCAAAACCGCCAGAATTGCCGTATGTGGTAAGGCGTGTCGGATCAATATTATGTACAAAATCAGACATCTTACGGGCAATTTTCTCACCTTTCTCACCACTTTCTATTGCCCATTCCTCATTGCCAATGCTCCATAGAATGACACATGGATGGTTGCGGTCACGTTCTATCATACGTTGAAGCAATCCTAAATGTTCAGAATTAGTACCCATTAGGCGGTTCTCGTCAATAACCAACATGCCGAGAGAATCGCATACGTCAAGCATAGCTGGACTTGCAGGATTATGTGAACAGCGAATAGCATTGCTCCCTAATTCTTTCATTTTTTTTACTTTATACACCCATAATCCGTCTGGAATACCCACACCTGTTCCAGCATGATCAAGATGAAGATTAGAGCCTTTCAGCTCTATTGGTTTTCCGTTGAGTAGCAGTCCATGCTCATTACTGAATACAATCTTTCTTATACCTACCTTTGTCTTAACTTCATCACATAGATGACCTTTAGAGTCAAATAGATGTGTTGTTAATGTGTAAAGATATGGATTTTCTATATACCACATTTGAGGTTGTGTTATAACAGTTGAAGCCGTGAATGACACTATCTTTTCACCAGTAGCATCACTAAGAGAGTGCTCAATGGTATAACTCTCTCCTGACGGATTGTCAACTTCAGCATGTGCAGTTAAGGTCGTCCGTCCATCTTCTATTATTGTTTCATAATAAACCTTATCTGAAATCAAATGTATAGGAGATGTTTTTATTAACCATACATTCCTGTATATACCTCCACCTTCATAATACCATCCTTCCTCTGTTGATGCATTACATCTTACCGTAATAATATTATCTCCGCCATAATTCAAATATTCGGTAAGATTATATGTCTGAGTGGCATAACCGCTACGTTCATGACCTAAATAAAAGCCATTACAAAATACTTCTGCATCACGGAAAATACCTTCGAACTTAATGGCAATATACTTCCCTTCGTCTTCTCTTGGCAAAGACAAACAATAACGATACCATCCAACATTGTTTTGAGGATATCGCCATCCGACCTGCTTATAGCCATGGCTATGACTTGCCTCTGAAGAGTATGGAAGATCTACAACCCAATCATGTGGCAAATTCACAATTTTCCATGAAGTATCGTCAAATTTTTCCCAGGCAGGTCCACGGTTGTGATCTGCAGAAGAAGCCTTTGCAAGATATGTAAAATATTCGGTTCCGTGAGTGTAGTCTTTTTCCATGTTTGATGCGTCGCCTAAGGCAAAATGCCAATTGCTATTTAGAGAAATAATTTCACGCGGTTGTGCTTTAACAAGGTATGATACCGATGAAAATATCATAATAAAAACAGCCAGTAATGTGTTAATTCTATTCATGATAGGTATTTTTTATAATTATTTTTGCAATATACTAAAATGTTGTCATGTGTATTTGGCATGCCTCAGCGCAACGTTCACCATCAACACCTGCACTAACAATGCCACCGGCATACCCTGCCCCTTCACCGCAAGGGAATAGCCCTTCTATAGAAATGTGTTGTAGCGTTTCTTTGTCTCGCAAAATGCGTACAGGTGAGCTTGTACGAGTCTCAACAGCTATAATCACGGCATCATTAGTAAGGAATCCATGAGCATTCCTACCAAATGTTTTAAATCCTTCCTGTAAACGTTTTGTGATATTTATTGGTAACCAAAAATGTAGAGGGCTCGATATCAGCCCCGGCGCATAAGAACTTTTTGGAAGATCGTATGATAATCGGTTATTAACAAAATCTGCCATGCGTTGTGCAGGTGCTATTTGTTTACGATTTCCTTGTTGCCATGTTATTCGTTCCAATTCTTCTTGAAAAAACATCATTTTTAATGGTGATTCGTCAATTCCTTGTTCTTGGTATGCAGGCAAGTCTTCTGGCCTTATCTCTACAACCATACCACTGTTACTCCATTGCGTCCTGCGACTTGATGGTGACATGCCATTAACTACTATTTGTTCTGGTCCAGTAGCAGCAGGGATTACAAATCCTCCAGGACACATGCAAAAAGAATACACACCTCTCCCATCTGCTTGGGTTACAAATGAGTATTCTGCAGCGGGAAGATATTTTCCCCTTCCCTGCTTGTTGTGGTATTGAATCTGGTCTATAAGTTTTGATGGGTGTTCAAGTCGCACGCCTACAGCTATTCCCTTTGCCTCGACATTAATATTTGTCTCTACCAGATAACGGTAAATGTCACGCGCAGAATGTCCTGTTGCCAAAATTACCGGCCCCCGCAACTCAAGTGTATTAGAAAGTTGAGAGTTGAAATCTGATTTTTTCTCAGCCACAACACCTATTACTCGACCAGAAGAGTTACCTTTCAATGTTGATGAATAATCAATTATTAACTGTGTCATCTTTGTTTGAAAGTGTACTTCTCCTCCATAACGCAATATAGTATTGCGCATATTTTCAATAACTTTCGGCAGCTTATCAGTTCCTATATGGGGATGGGCATCAGATAGTATTGCTAAAGGGGCACCATGTTGACAAAATACATTTAGGATCTTATCTGTATTACCACGTTTCTTGCTGCGAGTATATAGTTTTCCATCAGAATAGGCTCCAGCCCCACCCTCTCCAAAACAGTAGTTACTCTCTGGATCTAATGTTTGTGTCTTGCTAATCAAAGCCAAATCTTTTTTTCTGTCATGAACATTTTTTCCTCGCTCAATAACTATAGGTTTTATGCCTAATTCTATAAGTCGCAGAGCTGCAAACAATCCTCCAGGACCTGCTCCAACGACAATAGCTTGAGGTCTGTCGCTGACATCATGGTATATCGTAGGCACATATGCGTCGTCTTGTGGCATTTCATTGACATATATGCGTACTTTCATATTTATATATATAGTGCGCTGACGGGCGTCAACAGAACGCTTCAATATGCGAATATGTTTTATGGTACGGGCATCAATACCTTTTTCTTGTGCCACATAGGAAAGTAGGCTTTGTTCGTCAAAAGCCCGCTCAGGCAAGACTCTTATTTGGTATTCGTGAATCATTTTTTGCATTAAATTAATGAATTCCTCTGTTATTTAGAGCCTTTGCATATTTGGCAGCATTAGCTTGATGCTCTTGGTATGTGCGAGCGAAATTATGGGTTCCGCTAAAGTCTTCCTTCGCACACATGAAGATATAGTCATGGTGGGTATAGTTCAAAACAGCTTCTATTGCCGCTATACAGGGAATACATATTGGTCCAGGAGGTAAGCCCTTATACCTGTAAGTATTATAGGGACTGTCAATTTTAAGCATAGAGTTATATATACGTCGTGCTTCAAATTTCTGTGTGGCAAATTTAACAGTTGGATCTGCTTGTAGAAGCATATCTTTGTGAAGTCGATTGATATACATTCCTGCAACCATCGGCATCTCTTTCTCCACAGCGGTTTCCTCATTTACGATACTTGCCAATATCATTACTTCGTCAGGTGAAAGATTTGCATTTTTAGCTTTTTCTCTGCGGTCTTCGTTCCAGAACCGATCAGATTCTTTATGCATTCGTTCTAAGAATTTTTCTACGGAGATGTCCCAGTAGATATCGTAGGTGTTTGGTATAAACATGGCAACAATAGTTTCCGGTTTACGTGAGAATTTCTTGCATGTGATACTATCTTTTAATGCATTTAGTAAATCTTCTTTACCAAACATCATACGCTTACTGACATCCTGCGCCAGTCTGTCGACAGTTCTAACTGAATTAATCGTAAGATGCAACGGATCCTGTGAGCCATTACGCATTTTGCGAAATATCTGAAGTGCACCTTTGCTTCCAAACTCATATCTTCCAGTATGTATGTTATTTGCATATCCAGAAATATCTGTCAACCATTTGAATACTTGCATACTATGAGCTGTCGATAAAGATTGCATCTTTGTATATACAGAATCAATATCATCATCGGTATCAATATATACAGTCTTAGTATCCCCTTTTGCCATTGGAGTGAAGAGGAAACAAGCAAGGGTAACTGCAATAACAAATAGAATAAATAGTAAAAAATAAATAGTATAAGCTTTCTTCTTTCTCTTTCTTGCTCCTTTGTTTATATTTTTGGAAATATTTCTTTTGGACATAATCTTATTAATCTTTTATTTTAGGTCTTTAAAATATCATTATAAATTCTTTAAACATCTTGCAAAGATACAATTAAGCGTGTGAAATACAAAATAAAACTCATTTTATTTTTATTTTCTTTTCTCTTCCTTGATTTTTTTGTATCTTTGCAAACCATAAGGTATTTTACATTAAAACAAATAATAACAATGGAAAGAGATCAGCAAATTTTCGACTTAATTGAGCGAGAGCATCAGCGGCAATTAAAAGGTATTGAGCTTATCGCCAGTGAGAATTTTGTTAGTGACCAGGTTATGGAGGCTATGGGCTCATACTTGACAAATAAGTATGCGGAGGGTTATCCTGGGCATCGCTATTATGGTGGTTGCCAGGTCGTAGACCAAGTAGAGCAGTTAGCCATAGACCGCGTATGCAAGCTCTTTGGAGCTGAATACGCCAATGTCCAACCACATTCAGGAGCACAGGCAAATGCTGCCGTCCTGTTAACGGTACTTAAGCCAGGTGATGTGTTTATGGGATTAAATCTTGACCATGGCGGTCATCTGTCTCACGGCTCACTCGTTAATACATCTGGTATTCTTTACAAGCCTGTTGGATACAATCTTAATAAAGAAACAGGACGTGTTGATTATGATGAGATGGAGAATCTTGCCCACCAATATAAACCGAAACTTATAATAGGTGGCGGTTCTGCATATAGTCGTGAGTGGGATTATGCTCGAATGAGAAAAATAGCAGATGAGGTTGGTGCTCTTTTGATGATAGATATGGCACACCCGGCAGGACTCATTGCCGCAGGCTTACTTGATAATCCTTTGAAGTATGCTCATATTGTAACATCAACCACACACAAAACACTACGTGGTCCACGTGGTGGTATTATCCTTTTAGGAAAAGATTTTGATAATCCATGGGGATTAACCACAAAGAAAGGCGAAGTTCGCAAGATGAGTTCCTTAATAAACTCAGCTGTGTTCCCAGGACAGCAAGGCGGTCCACTTGAGCATGTCATTGCAGCCAAGGCTGTAGGATTTAAAGAGAATCTTTCTCCTGCATGGAAAGAATATGCGCAACAGGTAAAGAAGAATGCATCTGTACTAGCTAACGAGCTTATCAGACGTGGCTTTGACATTGTCAGTGGCGGAACTGATAATCACTCAATGCTTGTGGACTTACGGTCAAAATACCCGAACCTAACTGGAAAAATAGCGGAAAATGCTCTTGTTGCCGCTGATATTACAGCAAATAAAAATATGGTTCCTTTTGACAGTCGTTCTGCATTCCAGACATCAGGTATACGCTTGGGAACAGCAGCCATTACCACGCGTGGTGCCAAGGAAGATATGATGATCCTTATTGCAGAGCTCATAGAGCAAGTGTTGAACTCTCCAGAAGATGATAAGGTTATCAGCAGTGTCAGAGAGAAGGTTAATCTTACGATGAAGGATTATCCACTTTTTGCATGGTGATTGTGATTTATGATCAAAATAAAAATAAATGGAAATAAAAACGGCTTTTTTTTCACTCTCTTCCCCCACATTATCGAAGTGTCCGAAAGATAATAAACCGGAGTTTGCTTTCATTGGACGCTCAAATGTAGGTAAGTCGAGTTTGATTAATATGCTTTGTAATAAAAAGGGTCTTGCCAAGACCTCATCAACTCCTGGCAAGACCCTCCTTATTAATCATTTTATCATCAATAACGAATGGTATTTAGTTGATCTACCAGGATATGGCTATGCCAAGCAGTCAAAAAGTATACAGAATAAGCTTGAGCAGATGATTTCACAGTATCTATTGATGAGATCACAATTAATAAATGTCTTTGTTCTAATTGATATCCGTCATGAACAACAGAAAATAGATCGTGAGTTTATTGATTGGCTTGGTGAAAGCCGTATACCATTTTCCATTGTTTTTACAAAAGCTGACAAGTTATCTTCCCAGAAAATTAAAATAAATGTGGAGAAATGGCTTAATGCTATGATGGATCGATGGGAAGAACTGCCTCCGTATTTTATTACGAGCTCTGAGAGTAAGTTAGGACGTCAAGAATTACTAGAATATATTGAATCATGTAATGGAAAATGAGGAATGAATTTTTATTCATCATTTTCATTTAGTCAGAAACGAATCCCAATGCCAAACATTCCATATCTCGATGTCCAAAATCTTACAAAGACATTTGGAGCGCAAGTGTTGTTCAACAACATATCCTTTTCCATATCTGAAGGACAAAAAGTTGGACTTATAGCGCGTAATGGGACTGGGAAATCCACGCTACTATCCATTCTTATGGGTATGGAAGGTTACGATTCTGGTAAAATTGTATATCGAAACAATTTACGGATATCATTTCTTGAACAGACTCCCGTATTCAATCCTTCTGATAGTGTTCTGGACGCATGCTTTAATCATAAAGGCGATGAGGAACGGGTACTTAAAGCTAAACAGATTCTTACTCAGCTGAAAATCAATGACCTGACACAGGAAATGGGACAATTGTCAGGAGGACAGCAAAAGCGTGTTGCACTGGCGAATGTACTTATTACAGAACCAGACTTCCTTATTTTGGATGAGCCCACTAATCACCTTGATATCGAAATGATTGAGTGGTTGGAAGGATATCTCACACGTGGCAACAAAACATTGCTTATGGTAACACATGACCGCTTTTTTCTTGATCGTATTTGTAACATTATTCTTGAACTTGATGACCAAGCATTATTTACTTATCGTGGGAATTACTCATATTTTCTTGAAAAAAGACAGGCTCGTTTAGATAATAAGCGTGCAGAGATTGCCAGGGCAAACAATCTTTACAGGTCAGAACTTGAATGGATGCGCAGAATGCCACAGGCAAGGGGACATAAAGCCCGATATCGGGAGGAGGCATTCTATGATCTGGAGAGAATAGCAAAGCAACGAATGGAAGAACGTCAGATGCGCTTGAAGTCGCGTAATGTTTATATTGGCTCTAAAATATTTGAATGTCAGTATGTTAGTAAGGCTTTTGGCGATAATGTCATATTAGACGATTTCTACTATAATTTTTCTCGTTTTGAGAAAATGGGCATTGTCGGTAGTAACGGTACAGGTAAATCAACCTTTATTAAGCTATTGTTAGGAATCGAACCCCTCGACAAAGGAAAATTTGATATTGGCGAGACTGTACGTTTTGGGTATTTCTCACAAGAAGGTATTCAATTCCGAGATGATCAGAAAGTTATTGATATCATAAAGGATATTGCTGAATATATCGACATCGGTGGAGGCAAACATGTTTCCGCTTCACAATTTCTACAACATTTCCTATTTACCCAAGAACAACAAAATAATTACGTTTATAAGCTTAGCGGAGGAGAAAAACGTAAACTTCACTTATGTTCAGTATTGTTACGGAATCCTAATTTTCTCGTACTCGACGAGCCAACAAACGATTTGGACATACAGACTCTACAAATCTTAGAGGAATATTTGCAAGACTTTCCAGGATGTGTTATTGTAGTAAGCCATGACCGGTATTTTATGGATAAAATAGTAGATCACTTATTAGTCTTTAAGGGACATGGTAAAATTAAAGATTTTCCTGGGAATTATACGCAATACCGCACTTGGAATAGTCTTAAAACAAAAGAGGAACAGAAAACAGATAAAGAGAATATAAAGAAGAAGCATAATATAGCCCCAATACCAAGCTCTACTTCTGTCACTCAGCCTTCAAAGAGGAAAATGACATATAAGGAAAAACGTGAATATGAGCAATTGGAAAATGATATAAACCTTTTAGAAGAAGAACAGAAACAAATTGAAGATTTACTATGTAGTGGTACACTTTCTGTAGATGAACTTACAACAAATAGTATACGTCTCCCCAAATTAAAAGAGGAATTGGATATAAAAGTTATGCGGTGGTTAGAACTAAGTGAGTTTAATTCATAGAATTCTTAGGTTATTTTATATCCTTTCCCGAATGAAAGGAACTGATTTAGAACAGTTTTGAGGTGATCTAAGCGTAAAAAATAAATTATTTTTTTGTTCTGCACGCAATTTTGTGTAACTTTGCAGTTTTAATAAATGAAAATATAATAAGAAATATAATATAATGGAATTAGCGACTAAGTATGATCCACAACAAGTGGAATCTAAATGGTACCAATATTGGTTGGACAACAAACTTTTTAGTAGTAAACCCGATGGACGTGAACCTTATACTATAGTTATACCCCCACCTAATGTAACGGGTGTGCTCCATATGGGACACATGTTAAATAATACGATTCAGGACATCCTTGTGCGCCGCGCTCGAATGGATGGAAAGAATGCATGTTGGGTGCCTGGCACAGACCATGCTTCGATAGCAACAGAGGCAAAAGTTGTGAAGAAGCTTGCTGGTGAGGGTATTAAGAAACATGACTTAACTCGTGAACAGTTTTTGGAACATGCGTGGGACTGGACTCATGAGCATGGAGGTATCATTTTGAAGCAATTGCGGCGTTTAGGAGCAAGTTGTGACTGGGATCGCACAGCATTTACAATGGATGAGACACGTTCAAAAAGCGTTATCAAAGTATTTGTTGATTTGTATAATAAAGGTCTCATATACCGTGGACTTCGTATGGTGAACTGGGACCCAAAGGCACTTACAGCTCTCTCTACCGAGGAAGTCATTTATCGTGAAGAACAAAGTCATCTGTATCACCTAAAATATTATGTGGATAATTTGAATCAGTTGGAGAATCAAGTAGAACTGGAGCAAGCTGGTAATGTAATTCACAAAGACGATCATGGCTACTATGCCGTAGTTGCCACTACGCGTCCTGAGACAATTATGGGTGATACTGCCATGTGTATTAATCCAAAGGATCCTAAGAATCAATGGCTAAAGGGACGCAAAGTAATTGTTCCGCTGGTAGGACGTGTAATACCTGTTATAGAAGATCGTTATGTAGATATAGAATTTGGTACAGGTTGCCTTAAAGTTACTCCTGCACATGACACTAATGATTATATGTTAGGAAAGACTCACAACCTGGAAACCATAGATATATTTAATGCGGATGGTACTATTTCTGATCAAAGTACTCTATATGTTGGCATGGATCGTTTCGACTGTCGCAAGCAGATAGCTAAGGACTTGCAAGAAGCTGGGCTTATGGAGCGCATTGAAAATTATACCAACAAGGTTGGCTATTCTGAGCGTAACCCAGACACAGCCATTGAGCCGCGTCTCTCACTACAGTGGTTCCTAAAGATGCAACACTTTGCAGATATAGCACTTCCTCCAGTGCTTAATGGAGAAATGAAGTTCTATCCACAAAAGTATGTAAATACATACAAGAACTGGCTGGAAAACATTCAGGATTGGTGTATATCACGACAGTTGTGGTGGGGACATCGCATTCCGGCATATTATTACTCAGATGATTCGCAGGTCGTAAAAGATAACGCAATTGTAGGCACCAAATGTGCTGAAGAGAAGTTTGTAGTAGCTGAGACTCCAGAAAAGGCTTTGGAGTTAGCTCGCAAGGCTAGTGGAAATGAATCCCTGCAAATATCTGATCTTCATCAGGAAGAAGATGCTTTAGACACTTGGTTCTCGTCGTGGCTATGGCCAATTTCACTGTTTGATGGCATAAATAATCCAGACAATGAGGAAATTAGCTATTATTATCCGACTTCTGACCTCGTGACAGGACCAGATATTATTTTCTTCTGGGTAGCCCGAATGATTATGGCAGGCGAAGAGTATACCGGTAAGATTCCGTTTAAGAATGTTTATTTTACAGGTATTGTACGTGATAAACTGGGGAGAAAGATGTCTAAGTCCCTCGGTAATTCTCCAGACCCTATTGAGTTGATAGATAAGTTTGGTGCTGACGGTGTGCGTATGGGCATGATGCTTTCAGCTCCTGCGGGAAACGATATACTGTTTGATGAAAATCTCTGTGAACAAGGACGTAACTTTAACAATAAAATATGGAATGCATTCCGTCTTGTAAAAGGTTGGACAGTTGCAGACAATGCGCAACCAGAGGCATGTAAAACAGCCACGGTTTGGTTTGAGGCAAAACTGAAACAGGCAAATGAAGAGTTGCAAGATCTTTTCTCTAAATATCGTATCTCTGAGGCATTGATGGTAGTCTATAAGTTGTTCTGGGACGAATTCTCCAGTTGGTATCTCGAAATGGTTAAACCTGCCTATATTGATGGCAAGCCCCAGCCTATCGACAAGAAGACTTATGATGATACTTTGCGATATTTTGATATATTGCTGAAGATGCTGCATCCATTCATGCCTTTCATTACTGAGGAGTTATGGCAAGCTTTATATGAGCGCAAAGCAGGAGAGAGTATCATGTGTGAGAAACTTGAGATGGCAACATCGTCGATGGACGACAGAAAGCTTATCGCTGACATTGATCATATGAAGCAGATAGTTAGCGGAGTCCGCATGGTAAGAAGTCAAAAGAATATTGCACCGAAAGAATCACTTAAATTGCAAGTCATAGGTGAGAATCATTATAAAGCCTATGATGCTGTGATTAGTAAGATGGCTAATCTGACTGATATAGCAGTTGTTGCAGAGAAAACAAGCGATGCATCTGCCTTTATGGTAGATACAAGCGAATATGCGGTTCCCCTTGGTGACATGATTGATATTGAGTCAGAGCTCATAAAAGCTGAGGCTCAATTGAAACACCTTGAAGGTTTTCTTATCGGGGTACGTAAGAAGTTATCTAATGAACGTTTTGTTGCTAATGCTCCAGAAGCTGTTGTTGAGATGGAGCGCAAAAAGGAGCATGACTCTCTTGAAAAGATTTCTTCATTAAAAGAAACGATAAGTGAACTTAAGAAATTGAAGGCATAGAGTTATTTGTATGAGAAATCCGTTATTGGTCATAACGCTGTTGTTAACTGTTTTTACAGGATGTAGGAATAGTGATGAACCAGAACCAGAAAAGGTCTATACGACTAATACAGTACTAATGTATCTCCCATGGACAGGTACGGATCAAAGTACATCTGGAAGTCTTACAAGGAGACTTGAGCAAAATGTTCAAAGTGTGGAGAATGCAATAAAGGAACAAGGAGGGTTAGGGACAACTCGCTTATTGGTTTACATTGCTTCAACTTATAATAATGCGACAATGTTTGAAATGAAATATGTTAATGGCAGTTGTGTTCGTGACACGTTAAAGAAATATTACAGACAGTCGGTGGTAACAGAAGACGGTATAAAAACCGTACTTAACGATGCTTATTCAGCCTCCCCTACCCCAAATTACTCCATGATTATTGGTGCTCATGGCTCAGGATGGCTTCCTAAGGGTATTACCCCACAAGATGGAACAAAAGTTTCTGCCCCCAAAAGAGCCTATGGTGGTTCGACCAGAGGTACACAGGCAAATATTACAGAATTGGCAGAGGGCATCAGAAAATCTGATATTCAAACCCTGGATTATATCTGTTTTGATGATTGTTATATGGCAAATATTGAGACAGCTTATGATTTGCGTTATGTATCAGACTATCTTATAGCTTCAACATCTGAAATCATGAGTGTTGGGTTGCCATATAACAAAGTTTGGAAATACCTGTCGTCAGAGACTCCAGACTACCAGAAGATCTGTGATGAGTTTCTGACTTTTTACCAAGAATATGAATATCCTTATGGCACACTTTCCGCAATAAACTGTAAAGAGACCGCAAATGTTGTATCGTTGATGAAAACGATCAACAATCGTTATTCTATAGATAACTCAAAACTATCAGAAATCCAGAAACTTGATGGATATAACGAGACGGTGTTTTATGATTTCTATGACTATGTATCTCACTTGTGTCCTGATGAAAATCTTTGCTCACAAGTCAGAGCAAAACTTAGCGATATTGTAGTCAAAGCAGTCGCAACACCATTTATATATACTGTTTATTATAGCTCAACAGAACGTACTTTTCCGATTAATACTTTCAGTGGTATAACGATAAGTGATCCCACTTTAAATAGTATGGTTGTTGAAGCAAAAATACAAACAAATTGGTGGAAAGATACACATTAGTATCTTTCCACCAATTTATTTATAGATTAGTCCACGTAAAATAACTATTAGTTATTTACAGATCCTCCGACAATATCAAGAAGCTCGTTAGTGATTGCTTGCTGACGGGACTTGTTGTACTGCAAGTTAAGTTGCCTTAATAATTCATCTGCATTATCAGTAGCCGTCTGCATTGCAACCATACGTGCAGCATGTTCTGAGGCATTACTGTCTAGGGCGGCTGTATAAAGCATTAGATGAGCTAGTTTCGGAATGAGTTGCGAAAGAACTGTATCCATGTCAGGTTCTACTATAAAGATGTCAGCTAAGGGCTTAACGTCAACCTTCTCACGTTCTTTTTTCTGCTGATTCTTTTTTAGATAATCCTGAGCCTTTTTAGTGACAATGTTTGATGTTAAATCACGTTCTTTATCAGTATTTAGCTCTTCGGTAATATCAATTGGAAGGAATGTCTTCCTTGTAAGAATCTGACTGCCGGCACTTTTGAAATGATGATATATCATTTCCACCTTGTCAATCTCGCCATCAACAAATTTCTTTCCAAGTTCTTGTGCGATTTCAATACATTTTGCCACATAAGGCTTATCTGCCAAATCCGTAAAGTCACCACCTGAGGAAAAACCAAGCTTATTGACTTTCTCTGCGACCTTTCGCCCTATCGGATAGATAATAATATTCTCTTTGCCAAGATGTTTGTATTCTTCTATTGTCTGAGTCATCATCTTTATGATGTTTGCGTTAAAGCCACCACATAAAGAACTATTCGAACTATAGACAACAAAGGCAATCCTCTTGACAGGACGCTCCAGACTGAATACTGTCGTGGCGTCGGCTTCACTGGCAAGAAAAGTCTTGAGGATATGCTCTAACATCGTTTCATATGGAAGCATATTCTCAATCATCACCTGTGCGTGATGGAGCTTACTTGAAGCAACCATCTTCATTGCACTAGTGATTTTGCGAGTGGAGTTGACACTTGCGATTCTTGTCTTTATTTCCTTTAAACTTGGCATAGGCAATTTTATTTATACTGTCCTGCAATATCTTCCATCACCTTTTCAATGGTAGTGGTAACTTCTTCTGAAAGTTTTCCAGAGCCAAGTGTGGCGATTGTGTCGGAATAAGTATTGCGCATCTTGTCTAAGAACGCATCCTGACACTCACGAACTTTATCAACTGGGACATTATGCATTAATCCATGTACACCACAATATAAAATGGCAATCTGCTCACCAACAGGCATTGGACTATATTGTGGCTGAATAAGTAGCTGATTATTCTTTCGACCACGGTCAAGAGTCATTGCGGTAACCGCATCCATGTCGCTAGAGAACTTTGAGAAAGACTCCAACTCCCTATACTGAGCCTGATCAATCTTAAGTGTACCAGCTACTTTTTTCATTGACTTGATTTGTGCGGAACCTCCAACACGTGATACAGAAATACCTACATTGATTGCTGGTCTGAAACCTTGGTTAAAGAGATCAGACTCAAGATATATCTGACCATCTGTAATTGAGATTACATTTGTCGGAATATATGCAGATACATCACCAGCCTGTGTCTCAATAATTGGGAGGGCTGTAAGTGAGCCGCCACCACGTACATGTCCCTTCATGCACGCAGGTAAGTCATTCATCTGCTCAGCTACTTCCTGCTGCTCGTTTATTTTTGCGGCACGCTCCAATAGACGTGAATGTAAATAGAACACATCACCAGGATAAGCCTCGCGTCCTGAAGGGCGACGGAGGATTAATGATACTTCGCGATAAGCGACAGCTTGCTTTGAAAGGTCATCGTACACAACCAAAGCAGGATAACCTCTATCTCGGAAATACTCTCCGATTGCAGCTCCTGCAAAAGGTGCGTAATACTGCATTGCTGCAGGATCTGCCGCTGTTGCACTTACAATAATGGTATAAGGTAAGGCACCATGTTCCTTAAGACTTTGGACAAGTGCTGCTACAGTAGAGGCTTTCTGACCTATTGCCACATAGATACAATAAACAGGCTCACCTGCTTCATAAAAGCTCTTTTGATTAATAATAGTATCTACAGCAATAGCTGTCTTACCTGTTTGACGGTCACCGATAATAAGCTCTCGCTGTCCTCGTCCTATAGGAATCATTGAGTCTACAGCCTTCAGACCTGTTTGAAGAGGTTCTTTTACAGGCTGACGATAGATTACACCTGGAGCTTTTCTGTCAAGTGGCATCTCAAAAGAGTCTTTAAGATCAATGTCACCCTTGCCATCTATAGCCTCACCCAAAGGATTAATCACACGTCCTAACATATTGTCATTGACACGTATAGAAGCAATACGATGAGTACGTTTGGCAACCTGTCCTTCTTTAATGCCCGATGTAGGACCAAGAAGGATACAACCGACATTGTCTTCCTCCAAGTTCATCACAATCGCCATGGTGCCATTCTCAAACTCTATCAACTCATTTGCTTCGGCATTACGTAATCCATAGATACGTGCTACACCGTCACTGACGGTAAGGACGGTACCTACTTCATCAAACTTCTCAGTTTCATTAATGCCACGGAGTTGTTGAAGCAGTACTTCTGACACTTCACTTGGTTTTATTTTATCTGACATCTTACTTTTTAATTTTATTTCTTTAATTCTGTGAGAATGCGCTTCAAGTTTGACTTGACACTTGCATCCATCCTATAAGTTCCATATTCGAGAATAAAACCACCAATTATATCTGGATTAACTTCCGTCTGGAACTCCACAGTACCTTTAGTTTTGCTTTCCACCATCTGCTTCATTTTCTGCTCAGTGGCAGGGGAAACAGCAGCGGCAGTAATCAATCTACCACGGATGATATTTTTCTGTTGGCGGTAAAGCGTGATATACGAATTAGCCATGAACTGCAGTGCGCTCTCCCTACCTTCTTCGAGGACAAGATGTATAAAACGCTGAGTAAGTTCGGTTGCGTTTTTACCACATGCCGTCTTAAGCAGTGACTCTTTCTTGTCTTTGGCAAGCATAGGGTTGTCTATCGTAAACCGCAGTTCAGTGACACGGAGATAGCTTTCTGCAAGGACTTGCATATCCGCGTACACCTTCGCCTCATTTTTTGCCTCTTCCGCACTTTTTAATAGTGCGCGAGCATAGCGAACCGATATTACACCTATGTCCATAATTGATTATTCCTTTTTCGTATCAACAGAGATCTCATCCAGTAGTCTGTCAATCATTTCCATTTGCGCAGCATCAGAAGAAAGCTTATCACGAAGAACTTTCTCCGCAATCTGTATAGAAAGCTCAGCTACTTGAGAACGGATATCCCTGATTGCATTTTGCTTTTCTGCCGCAATTTGCATCTTGGCATCCTCTAACAGACGGGAGCTTTCCTGACGAGCCTTTTCCTGAGCTTTCTCCACCATTGTGTCACGTGTCTCAGCAGCTTCTTTTAAAATCAGCGCTTGTTTCTCACGTGCCTCCTGAAGAATCGCTTCACCTTCTTGCTTTATATTTTCCAAACGCTCTGACGCCTCATGTGCCTTCTTCAGGCTCTCATTTATATATTTATTCCTCTCATCAACCATATTGATAATGGCGGGGAATCCATATTTAACGAGAATGAAGAATATAACGGCAAACGCCAAAAGCATCCAGAACAATAGTCCTAAGTCAGGTGTAAGGATTGCCGGCAGTTTACTGAAATCCATTAGCTATTGTTTTTTTATAAATAACTTATTTAATCAAGAACGCACAAGCTGCAATAGCAAAGAGAGCACAACCCTCGACAAAAGCAGATGTAAGAATCATGTTTGTCTGAATCTTACCTGTTGCTTCTGGCTGACGGGCAATAGCATCCATGGCACTACCACCGATTTTACCAATTCCTAAACCTGCACCAATTGTTGCAATACCAGCTCCAAGACCGCAACCCAGCTGTGCCAGACCCTCAGCGGCCAAAATTGTTAATGAAATCATAATCTTTAATGTTTTAAGTTTTTAATTAATATATTATCTTTATTTTTTCGTAAAATGATATTTTTAGTGTTCATGCTCTTTGTGTGCTAATCCTATAAACACAGCACTGAGCATTGTAAAGACATAAGCCTGAACAAATGCAACAAGAACTTCCAACAAATTCATGAAGAGAAGCATGATGATGCTAAAGATGTTCAAGCCTAAACCATATCCTACTCCCATGGACCAACCGAGGAAGATTACACATGTGAAGCTAAGTATCACTGCATGACCTGCCATCATATTGGCAAAGAGACGGATCATAAGAGCGAAAGGCTTAGTGAAAACACCGAATAACTCAATAACAGGCATTATTGGTGCTGGATATGCTTTCAAGAATAGTGGCACATCTGGCCAGAATATCTCCTTCCAGTATTCTTTGTTGGCAAAAAGATTTATTGCCAACATGGTACAGAGAGCAAGGAAGAATGTGATATTGATATTACCTGTAACATTGGCTCCTCCTGGGAAAATGGGAATCAATCCAACTATATTGGTTGTAAAGATGAAGAAGAAAACGGTAAGCAAATAAGGAGCATATGTCTTATAATGCTTTTCTCCGATAGAGGATTTGATAAGGTCATCATGTATCATCATTACAAACATTTCCATTACACCGACAAACCCACCAGGCGCATTACTCTTGGCATCACGCTTTTTGTACCAGCGAGCGCATGACAAGAATACAACTATCAGTATAATAGCCACTATCCAGATTTGGGCAACAGTTTTAGTAATGCTCAAATCAATAGGGCGCACTTCACTACCGTCAGGCATACGCTCATATATCTTACCATGATACTCTTTGTTGAAAAAGAAATTGTCAGGCAGGCTATGTGCTGTACAGAAATGCCATTTTCCGGTATCTGAGCTACGGATAATAATGGGTAACGGAATACTCAGATGTTTGCCCTCATAAGAGGCTATATGCCACTCATAGGCATCCGAGAGATGTTCAAGCACAATCTCTGGAATATTCAATTCCTCTGTCTTCTCTTCTGTGCCATCAGCCCATATGGGAAGAGGCAGGAAAGTCATTATCAGTAGAAATAATATTGATCTAATCTGTTTCATTATTACGTTCATCCTATATGTTAGTTCATCATGAATGGTTAGATACATGGGCAAAAAATATCGCATGGTGAGCCAGTGCTATCAGATAGAATGCCATGAATACCAAAAAGAAGACCAGCATTGAGTCGCTTCCATTGACTAAATAATAGACCAGCATAACTGTCAATGCCAGAAGCAAACGACCTCCAGACACAGCCGTATAAAATGTGGGGAGACTTTCCTCATGGTTTTTAGCTACATATCGCCATGTTAAGGCATCTGTTAATCCTATCGCCATTGAAAAGACTAAACTCACAATCAAAGGAGTAAACAATTCGTCAAGAAACCACACCCTCATTATGACTAATATGATGAGCGACATCCCTACGAAAAGCATTAACTCCTGCTTTAGGAAACGTTTACTAATTCCTTTTGTATCAATCATTTGCATTCAAATGGTAGAGCTTATATCTCTACACACAAACTCACATTGTCTTTTTTCACCTCCACGAATCCACCAAGTATCATTAACTGAACCCTGCCTTCACTCGTTATATATTCAACCTTACCCTTCTCAAGAGAAGATATAATAGGAGCATGTCCTGTGAGAATTTCAAATTCTCCAAGTGTACCAGGAACGAAGACGCTCTCCACCTTACCGTCAAACTCTATTTTCTCAGGTGAAACTATTTTAAGATTCAGACTCATATGTTAAATATAATAAGGTGTCTATGCTTTTGCGGCTTCTAAGAGTTTCTTACCCTTCTCTATAGCTTGCTCTATTGTTCCGACATTGAGGAATGCTTGTTCTGGCAAGTCATCAACCTCACCGTCGAGAATCATATTGAATCCCTTGATAGTGTCCTCTATCGAAACCATCACACCAGGAACGCCGGTAAATTGTTCCGCAACAGTAAATGGCTGTGAAAGGAACCTTTGTACTCTACGGGCACGATTAACGACAAGCTTATCCTCATCAGAAAGCTCATCCATACCAAGAATCGCAATAATGTCCTGCAACTCATTATAATGCTGGAGGATCTGCTTTACGCGTTGTGCACACTCGTAATGCTCTTTGCCAACGATTAGAGGGTCAAGGATACGTGATGTGCTGCCAAGAGGATCAACAGCAGGATAGATTCCCAACTGGGTAATCTTACGGTCAAGCACTGTGGTAGCGTCCAAATGCGTAAAAGTAGTTGCCGGCGCAGGGTCTGTCAAGTCATCCGCTGGCACATATACTGCCTGCACGGAGGTGATAGAACCGTTTTTCGTGGATGTGATTCGCTCTTGCATGGCACCCATCTCTGATGCCAAAGTTGGCTGATAACCTACTGCCGATGGCATACGTCCTAACAGGGCTGACACCTCAGAGCCTGCTTGAGTGAAACGGAAGATGTTATCAATAAAGAACAGGATGTCTGCAGCTTCACCATCCTTTCCACCATTGTCACGGAAAGTCTCTGCTACAGTAAGTCCGGAAAGAGCTACAGAGGCACGTGCTCCCGGTGGCTCGTTCATCTGACCATAGACAAGTGTTGCTTGTGACTTCTTTAGTTCCTCAGGATCAACCAAAGACAGATCCCATTTTCCTTCTGCCATTGCTTTTTGGAACTTCTCGCCATAACGTACAACGCCAGACTCAATCATCTCACGGATAAGGTCATTACCCTCACGAGTACGCTCTCCCACTCCTGCAAATACAGAGAATCCATTATGTCCTTTTGCGATATTATTAATCAACTCCATGATTAGCACAGTCTTTCCTACACCTGCGCCACCGAAAAGTCCAATCTTTCCTCCTTTTAGATAAGGTTCAAGCAAGTCAATCACCTTGATACCGGTGGTTAGCACTTCCTTACGAGTAGAGAGTTCCTCGAATTTTGGAGCTTCCCGATGTATCGGATATGCGCCTTTCATGTCGAGTTGTTCCATTCCGTCGATAGGCTGTCCGATAACATTCAGCATACGACCTTTAATCTGATCACCTGCAGGCATTTGGATAGGAGAACCTACAGGAATCGCCTCCAATCCGCGCTGTAACCCGTCTGTATTATCCATTGCAACACAACGGACAGTGTCTTCTCCAATATGTTGCTGAACCTCTACTATCAGGTCACTCCCATCCGGACGTTTAATTCGGAGAGCTTCATAGATTTTAGGCAGCACCTTCTCAGCGTCTTCGCCCTTTGTGTCAAAATAGACATCGATAACTGGACCGATAATCTGTGAGATGCGTCCATTTAATTGTGACATAAGCGTTCTTGTTTTTTATTTAGATTATTATTAAATTACATTTAGGTTTTGTCTCCGCAAAAATAGCAAATATTTTTAACATCACAAAGAAATATGTGAATTTTATAGCCGAAAAAAGATATTTGCGCACAAGTGCAGACTGCTATGGAATAATTATATGCTCAACTCATCCAGCACTTTTATCAGTTTCCTATCAAATGGCTTATCGCTGCGAATAGCCTCACTTAGGGGTACATAGACAACTTCATTGTTACGAACTCCAACCATAATATTTCGCTGCCCTTGAATTATAGCCTCGATGGCGCCTACTCCAGTGCGACTGGCTAATATTCTGTCACGCGCGGTAGGACGACCTCCCCGTTGAAGGTGTCCCAGAATAGATACGCGCACATCATAGTCTGGGAATTCCTTTCTCACGCGGTCTGCATAGTAAAGTGCTCCACACTTGGGACTCTCTGAGACTATAACAATGCAACTTTTCTTTGATTTGCGTATACCACGCTCCATGAAACGTGCTAATTGGTCCACATCTGTGGAGTCTTCTGGGATTATCGCGGCTTCCGCGCCGCATGCAATGGCACTGTTCTGGGCAAGGAACCCGGCATCGCGTCCCATTACTTCAACAAAGAAAATACGCTCGTGACTTTGTGCTGTGTCGCGAATCCTGTCTACACACTCCATGATAGTGTTCATCGTAGTGTCATATCCAATGGTGTTATCTGTGCCATAAAGGTCATTGTCAATAGTTCCTGGCAATCCTATACAGCAGAAGTCATATTCCTGGGCGAAGATTCTCGCACCGGTCAGCGAGCCGTTTCCACCAATAACAACAAGGGCGTCGATATTTTCTTTCAGAAGATTCTCGTAGGCTTTCTTTCTTCCTTCTTCTGTCGTGAAATCCGTAGAGCGCGCTGTCTTAAGGATTGTTCCTCCCAAGCCGATTATACCACTTACGTTTTCAGTCGTAAAAGGCTTGATGTCATCAGCCACAAGACCATCATAACCACGATATACAGCCTTAATGTTAAATCCATTATATATACCTGCTCGCGTCACAGCTCGTATCGCTGCATTCATTCCTGGCGCGTCACCTCCTGAAGTCAGGATTCCGATTGTCTTAATCTTTGCCATAATTATATTTAGGTTATTTTATTATTTGCCATGCTTTGACAACGCAAAGATAAAAAAATATCTTTAAAGCACCAAACACATTCTCATTTTTTGCTTTCTTTTTTACGGCAAAACACTGTGATGTTATTTTTTTTTATTACTTTTGCATCAAATATATAAAATGGTATTATCTGTAATCATACCCGTATATAAAGTTGAGAAAACAATACGGCGCTGTCTTGACAGTGTTGTAGCTCAGTCATTCAGGAACTTAGAGATAATACTTGTTGATGATGGGTCACCTGACAAAAGTGGTTTCATTTGTGATGAGTATGCGTCCAAAGACAACAGGATAAGTGTGCTACATAAACAAAACGGCGGACTCAGTGATGCACGAAATGCGGGCATTGACCTATCTCATGGTGATTACATCACCTTCGTAGACAGTGATGACACTGTCGACACACATACGTACGAGACACTGATGAGTATACTGTCGCAACATCCAGAATATGATATGATAGAGTTTCCCGCATATATATATTATGGTAGCAATAGGCAACGTATGGTGCGGTTGGACGACAAGGTCTATGACAACATTGAGGATTACTGGATTAACGCAAAGACATACGAGCATTGTTATGCTTGGAACAAAATATATAAAAGGCGGCTTTTTGATGAAATAAGATTTCCTAAAGGAAAAAATTACGAGGATGTTTGGACGTTGCCTCTTATTTTGAGGCAATGTCGGCTTATGGCAACTGTATCGCAGGGACTATACTATTATTATGACAATCCTAACGGTATAACGTCTAATGCCAGCCTTACCGATGTCACAGAGTTGCTGTCGGCTCATCTCAACGTTAGAAAGAACCTTCGCAAATACTCTGCGTTATACGAGGAATCAATAGTCAATCGCCAGATTGATGTCTGCCGTTTAAATGGGGACATTCTGTTTCCTGCCTCAGACATACGAATCAAGCCAGACTCACAAGCTTGGTTACGAACATATATGAAACTATTCACAGTGAAAATATTGGGTTATAGATATTTATGCAAGATACTGACAATCGCCAACCGTTAGTAAGTTTTATCATCACTTACTACAATGAGCCGGCATTCATATTGAAAGAGTGTTTGGATAGTATTCTCTCCGTTGATTTGGCAGAGGATGAACGAGAGATTATCATTATTGATGATGGCTCAGATGTTTGTGTTCTCAGTGAGTTGGAGAAATACGAGAGACATATACTATACCTCCGACAGCCAAATGCGGGTGTCAGCGCCGCGCGCAACAGGGGGATTACCATGGCTACGGGCACATACATACAATTTGTTGATGCTGACGATTGTATTATTTCAGGCAGTTATAATCACTGTGTTGACATCGCACGGAAACATGTTCCTGATATGGTGCTATTCAATCTGACGCAAGACAACAACGTCGACACTCCGTATCTTTTTGAAGGACCGCTATCAGGAAGCGAGTACATGCGTAAACATAATGTAAGGGCATCTGTTTGTGGCTACCTTTTTCAAAAGAAAACACTTATAGACTTGCGTTTCACTGCAGGTATAGCTTTCGGAGAAGACGAACAGTTTACGCCACAACTGCTTCTTAGGGCAGAAACAGTATATTATACTGATATTTGTGCATATTACTACCGTGAGAACATGCAGTCCGTGACACATAACAAGACAAGACGCGCGCTTGTCAAACGTCTCAGTGACACAGAACATGTCATAGCATATTTAAGTCAACTCTCCGCAAACCTGCCTGCTGGCGACCGGAGTGCGTTGCAAAGAAGAGTGTGCCAGTTGACAATGGACTATATCTACAACATCATAATCTTTACTCGTTCTGAGCATCAGTTGGAGAAAAGGATTGAAAGGTTGCAAAAGAAAGGTCTATATCCGTTGCCCGACCGTAGCTATACTCAAAAATACCAGTTGTTCAGACGACTCATACATACAAAAATTGGAAGGAAAATATTATTAAGGACGTTGCCAATTGTTAAGAGGGAACAATAATACTGCTTGTTACCGGTTATTACATATAAGAGGAATTAGAAATAAAGAAATAATGAAGATACTCCTAATTGGAGAATATAGCAATGTACATGCGACACTGGCAGATGGACTCAGAGTCCTGGGACATGAAGTCACCGTAGTTAGCAATGGTGACTTTTGGAAGAATTACCCGCGTGACATAGATTTGACGCGTGACGACTACGGTAAATGGGGCGGCATTGTATATATGTTACGCCTTGCCAAAATCTTACCGAAGCTAAAAGGATATGATGTCGTTCAATTCATAAACCCTAAGTTCCTTGAGCTTAAGATAAGATGGACAAGACTGACGTTTGAGTATTTGCGGAGAAACAACAAAAAACTCTTCCTTGCCGCATACGGACAAGACTGGTATTGGGTACATGAGAATATCACATCTTTCCCTTTACGCTATAGTGACTTTAATTTCGGTAAAGAGTTGCGTACAGACAAGGATGCTATGGCGCAACGGAAAGAGTGGCTTGGGACACCTCAGGGAGAGTTTAATAAATATATGGTAGAGAAATGTCAGGGTGTCATAGCTGGATTATATGAATATTGGGCATGTTACCATCCATACTTAGATGACACTAAGCTGACATACATTCCATTCCCCATAAAGCCAAAGAAAGACATCACGATTGCCGATACGAATGACAAAGTAAGGATATTCATCGGAATCAATAAGGAACGGTCCGTGTACAAAGGTACTGACATAATGCTTCGCGCGGCAGAGGATGTCTTGCGCAGACACCCGGACAAGATGGAGCTGATTAAAGCCGAGAGTGTACCTTTCAATGATTACGTTAAACTTATGAGCGGATGTGATGCCATTATTGACCAGCTATATGCTTACACTCCTTCCATGAATCCATTGGAGGCAATGTCGAGGGGGTTGATCTGTATAGGTGGCGGGGAACCGGAGAATTATGAGATAATCAATGAGACTGAACTCCGACCTATCATCAATGTACAGCCTAATTACGAGAGTGTGTACCATGAGATAGAACAGCTTGTGTCACATCCTGAGCGTGTACCCGAGCTTAGACGACAAAGTATTGAATATATAAATAAACATCATGATTATATTAAAGTGGCAAAAAGATATGAGGAATTTTTTATTAATGGTGTCGGTGGCATTTAGTATAATTTGCGCAAAGGCACAAGACGCAGATTTTGAGACAGCTTCAGAAGCAGTGAAGAACATGAAAGTTGGGTGGAATCTGGGGAACTCCTTGGATGCCAACAATGGTGCGAGGATGACTGACATTGTGCAGTCAGAGACATATTGGGGACAGCCAGTGACAAAGCCGGAGCTTATGACAATGATGAGGAATGCCGGTTTCAATGCCATCCGTGTGCCAGTGACTTGGTTTCCTCACATGGACAATAATGGAAAAGTCGATGCGGCATGGATGAACCGTGTGCATGAGGTCGTGGATTATGTCATAAACGCTGGCATGTACTGTATTCTTAATGTTCACCACGACACCGGTGACGGTTCTGTACACTGGCTCCATGCCAGTAGTGAGGTATATAACCAACAAAAAGCGAGGTATGAGTACCTTTGGAAACAGATAGCAGAGGAATTCAAGGACTATGGGAACCTTTTGCTTTTTGAGAGCTATAATGAGATGCTCGACAAATATAACTCATGGTGCTTTGCCACATATGCAAGGTCATCTGGATACAATGAGTCCGAGGCAAACGATGCATACCAGGCTATCAATAGTTTCGCGCAAAGTTTTGTCAATGTGGTGCGCGCCACAGGTGGGAACAATGCCAAGCGTAATCTGGTCGTAAATACTTACGGAGCATGTTGCGGCTCGGGTACGTGGAATTCACACCTGAAAGACCCTCTCAAGCAAATGAATATACCCGATGATCCGGCTGGCACAGGACACATTGCATTCGAGGTTCATTGCTACCCCAATGTGAAAAACCTCAGCTCCATGCGGACCGAGGTTGACGATATGTTCAATGCTTTGAAGACACATCTAATCTCAAAAGGTGCCCCTGTAATTATCGGTGAATGGGGAACTGCCAATGACAAAGAAAGTGATTATGATGTTCGCAGGGAAAATGTACTTAGCTTTGCTGATTATTTTGTCAAAAAGGCAAAAGAGAACAACGTCGCTACTGTTTATTGGATGGGACTCTCCGACGGTCCTCTTCGTACCATGCCGGCATTCAACCAGCCAGACCTTGCCGAGAGTATAGTAAAAGCATATTACGGTGACAGTTACAGTCCCGTATTGCCATCCATTGACGATTACACAATTGAGTATACAGTGACCTACCAACAGCAATGGTCAGAGATGAACCTGTATGGTAAGGCTTTTAGTCTCAATGAATACACCGGGATTGTCCTTGACCTGAAAGATTCCCCGGGAACCGACAACCTTAGCATCAAGGTCTATGGTGAGAGCAACGGTAAGGAACAGTATGTCAACGTCACTAATACTCACACAAAGGTGACTTTCAATGCTTCTGCTCTTGGGAACACAGGGCAACGTATAACACTGCAATACAAAAAATCAGGGAACTATACTGCCACTGTAAAGCGTGCGGCACTTATCAAGAAGGATGGAACAGAGATGCCTACTGAAATGTCTTCTTTCTGGGGATGTACTGTAAATATGAATTATACCTTGGGAGTTCCTGAGGTTCATTTCACACAGAAGACAGATGATGAGATTTACACCCTTTCGGGCATGCGAGTCACTGATCCTGGGAAAGGTATCTATATCCGCAATGGCAAAAAATACGTTGTGAGATAATTATAGGAAAAAATGTCTTTACGATATCAACAAATTTAATTAACTTTTTATTTTGTATTTCGCTTGCTAAGTTGTACCTTTGCAGTCGTAAAAGAAATAATAGTACGATGAAGCTCGTCATACTTACCAAATCCACTTTTTTTGTGGAAGAAGACAAGATTCTGTCTGCTCTCTTTGAAGAGGGGTTGGATAACTTGCATTTATACAAGCCCGGCAGTTCACCAATGTACTGCGAGCGCTTGTTGTCACTACTACCCCGCTCCAGCTATGGTAACATTACAGTTCATGAGCATTTCTACCTGAAGAATGAATACCATTTGTCGGGAATCCACCTTGACAATTCACAAGATGAGGTGCCTGCCGGCTATAAAGGACGAATGGGTATATCGTGTAATGACATAACCCGCCTGCGGCAGACAAAGAAACAAGCTGACTACGTATTTCTGAAAAACATCTTTGACTGTATAGAGTTCAAAGATGAGAAATCGTCATTTTCCTTGGAAGAGCTTAAAGAGGCTTCCCGTCAAGGACTAATCGACAAGAAGGTTTTTGCCTTGGGCGGGATGTCAATAGACAACATAAAGTTTGCCAAGGATCTTGGCTTCGGAGGCGTCGTGGTATGTGGTGATATATGGAATCGTTTCGATATCCATAGTCAGACAGACTATAAAGATGTCATTTCACATTTCAACCGGTTAAGAAAAGCGGTAATGTAAGAATCACATCTGAAAGTAAAAGGCAAAGCGTAAATAAACAAAGATTAAAGGCGAAAGTGTAAAGAACAGAATAGAAAAATGAATGCAAAAAACTCTTTTTTAGTATTCTCAGGCACGAAAACAAGATACCTGGCTGAGAAAATCTGTCAAAGTCTGGGCTGTCCTCTCGGCAACTTAGTGTTTACGAAGTTTTCCGATGGGGAGTTTGCCGTATCGTATGAGGAGTCTATCAGAGGACGGGACGTGTTTCTTGTACAAAGTACGTTTCCCAACTCTGACAATCTCATGGAGCTGCTACTGATGATTGACGCGGCGAAACGTGCTTCGGCTCGTAACATCATAGCTGTCGTGCCATATTTTGGTTGGGCACGTCAGGACCGTAAGGACAAGCCACGTGTAAGCATCGGTGCGAAACTCGTTGCCGACCTCCTTAGTGTCGCAGGCATCGACCGTCTTATAACCATGGACTTGCATGCAGACCAGATTCAGGGATTCTTTAATGTACCTGTCGACCACCTCTATGCTTCGGGGGTTATCCTTCCTTATCTGCAGTCACTCAACTTGGAGGATATGTGCATCGCTTCACCCGACGTGGGCGGTTCTAAGCGTGCCAACACTTATGCGAAATATTTGGGATGTCCTCTCGTGCTGTGCAACAAGACTCGCGCCCGCGCCAATGTAGTGCAGGATATGCAGATTATTGGTGATGTCAGAGACAAGAATGTTGTCATCGTTGACGATATGGTTGATACCGCCGGGACTATTACTAAGGCTGCCGATATCATGAAGGCAGCTGGTGCCAAGAGTGTTCGCGCTTGTGCGTCCCATTGTGTGATGAGTGGTCCCGCAACTCAACGTGTACAAGACTCTGCTTTAGAGGAGATAGTCTTTACTGACTCAATACCATACAACTCACAATGCGATAAGGTTAAGCAACTCTCCGTGGCTGATATGTTTGCTGAGACAATCCGCCGTGTCGTTGCCAATGAGAGTATAAGCTCTCAATATCTGATATAATTAAATGAGAGAAATTGTGGCTTAGAAAAATCTTTTGAGTTTCAACTGATTTATAATATAAATGGAGAGTGAGTCTGTCTCATTCTCCATTTGTGTTTTTATTAATCTTCTCTTCTATAAGTTTGCGGAGCTCATTACCTCGGAGACCAGTTGCGAGAATATTGCCTTGACTGTCTACGACAATAGTATATGGGATGCTGACAACGCCGAACTGTTTTACGACAGGACCGTCCCACCCTTGCATGTCAGAGAGATGATGCCATGTAAGCGCATTCTTGCTGATTGCAGACTTCCAGTCTTCCGGATCAGAATCCAACGACACACCTATAATCTGAAGACCATGGTCTTTGTAGTCCTCATAAAGCATTCTCATGCTTGGCATCTCACGCATGCATGGACCGCACCAACTTGCCCAGAAATCTATAATGGTTATATTGTTGCGGCTAACAATCTCCATTGCGCTAATGGTATCGCCTTCAACTCCCGGCAATGAGAAATCCGTTAGCTTCTGCCCTATTTGCTGATTAGCCGCCTTTTCTGCCATTCGGTTAGCTCCAGTCATCTGCCTGAAGCCTGGTCTTATAAGTACTTCGGCTGGAGTCTTTTGAAAAAAATCAATAATGCTCTCGTATTCAAGCAAGCCTCCATATCTCAGCAGGACATATATACCAAGCTCGTTATTAATATTGTTGTTTATCTCGTCTTTTATACATTTGCGAAGCGCACGGAACTGGTCATCCATCTTTCGCTTACTATTCTGGATATCATCCCAGCTGCCGTCATTGGCATAGACCTCTTGTTGGATGGCTTCCAGACTGGAGACGATTGGAGCAAGCCTGTCGATGAAAGCTTGAAGATTGTCATTGGTCTCTGTTCCTGACACCTTGCTATCATCCGCCTGTGACAAATCAACTTTGATATTGCCAGGTTCTATAAAGAATATTGCCTGATAGTGCAATGTGTCTTTCGGGGAATACAACTCTGCCGGAACAGGTGTTTCCATAGCCAGCCCTGAGAATAGAGCCTTGTCGTTGTTTACGATTAATGTGTCGAGACGGGAAGTCTCGTCCATTCCGATGTATTCTGGATGTTGTTTAAGAAAAACAGTATCGCCTTGGTTAAGTCCTTTTGTTAAGACTGTCAGCTTGAAGACATTGTCTGGTTGGTCTTTTCTAATGATACTGAACGCTGCCACCGAGGCGATGACAAGCGCCACGACACAGACAATCATTAAACTTCTCTTCTTCGCCATCTGAAATCTCAAATTAGTCAATTAGTATTTTTAATTAATGTCACAGATATTTGTAGTAATACCAATATGACTCACCATACTTTGCCTTAATAGATTTATTTATCGAGTCTGAGGGATTGGCGTCCATGGCATGGCTGTCATCTGTGAATTGACGAAAATCTTTTTCCATCTTTTTGTTTCTCCAGAAATACAGGTGCTTGCCAGGCTGATGCTGGTAAAGAGTCAATGCCTCACAATATGGCTTTGGGATATATTTGTAAATTTGATAGTGTTGCTTTATTAATGCGGCAAAACCGTTCAGGTCTTTTCTCATCATCATATTGCAAAGACGACCGTCAAGGTTTATCGTGTCATGCTTCTCTTGCAGACCTCGCTTTTCCACATAATGTCTTACGTCTTCCTCGACGAGTCGTTGGATATGCGCACGCTGATGGAATTGCGCGTCATGATTTCCTACCATACATACAATGAACATCATGAGTGCCAATCCCATGACATTTACCCAAATCAGTTGCGAGAAAGGACCCTCAAAGCGCAAGTCGGGCTCTATCTCCTGGTAGTTTATCGCAAATATAACTATTAAGGCATATACGACAATCACTACAGGAAGGACCCATTTCCACGGTCCCAGCTCTATAGTCTCCGCGACATTTGAGGAAAGGGATGTGATGACGGCAAGTATTAATAACGACGGCAGATAAGTAAGAGCATGAAAGCGCTTGTACAGCCTCGTGACCGCAAAGACTCCCACTTGCAGTAATTGCAATACCGCCGTTATCAATATTGCTCCCATCCATGGCACATAATATGTCTTCCCTTCTGATGCTATATGTTGTGCCACATACATCACATCAGCCTGATAGAAATACAGGTATGAGAAACTGAATGCGCAAAATACTATTGCGCATACAATTCTCATGAAGAAGGAAAGGGGATTTGCCATATATCCTTTTCTCGTTGTCAGTTAGTCGGCGTTGCCGCCGACGTTCTTACCTACTCCTTCCTTAGCACCACAGCCGAACGTGCCGGAATGTACAGCTTCAGCCATTCTTTATGGTCTTGCACATACAATGGATCATAGTTGGTGAAGTGCGTCACAGAGTCATCGGCAAAGCCGTTGCCGCCAAACTCCTTGGCGTCTGTATTGAGCACTACATTGTATGCGCCGGTAGGAACGAGGAAGCCGTAATCGGTAAAGGACCGTGTCGGTGAGAAGTTGAACACAAACACAAGGTCACCGCGCATAAAGGCAAGGATCTGGTCTCCGTCATTATGCCATATCTCTTGGACCGGTGTCTTATTGAAGTTCTTCTCACTCTTGAGCACCTTCAGCATCTCGCGGTCAAAATCGCCAAGCCAGTGGTAGCAGAGGTCTTTGTTGTCAACCAGGTTCCACTGGCGACGGGCATACTTGTAGCTCCATCCGTTACCCTCGCGAGGGAAGTCTATCCATTCTGGATGTCCAAATTCATTACCCATGAAGTTTAGGTAGCCTCCGTTAATGGCTGATGCCGTGACGAGACGTATCATTTTATGCAATGCAATACCACGCTCTGCCACACCATTGATGTCTTTCTTTGCGAAATGCCAATACATATCCGCGTCTATAAGGCGGAAAATAATGGTCTTGTCACCTACAAGTGCCTGGTCGTGACTCTCACAATAGGAAATGGTCTTTTCGTCCGGACGGCGGTTCTTAACCTCCCAGAATATAGAGCTTGGCTTCCAGTTCTCGTCACTCTGCTCCTTAATGGTCTTAATCCAATAGTCTGGTATGTTCATCGCCATGCGATAGTCAAAGCCGTAACCTCCATCCGCGAACTTAGCAGCCAGTCCAGGCATTCCGCTTACCTCCTCAGCAATGGTGATGGCATTAGGATTCACCTCATGTATCAGGTTGTTGGCAAGTGTAAGATAGCAGATGGCATTGTCATCCTGATGACCGTTGAAATAGTCACCGTAGTTACAGAAAGCCTCACCGAGACCATGGCTGTAATACAGCATTGAAGTGACACCGTCGAATCGGAAGCCGTCGAAGTGGAACTCCTCAAGCCAGTACTTACAGTTTGACAGCAGGAAGTGAATGACATCATCCTTGCCATAGTCAAAGCAGAGTGAGTCCCATGCCGGATGCTCATGACGGTCACCGGCATAGAAGAATTGGTTTGGATCACCGGCAAGATTACCAAGACCCTCTACCTCGTTCTTTACGGCATGTGAGTGTACAATGTCCATAATAACAGCCACGCCTTTCTGGTGAGCGGTGTCGATAAGATGCTTCAACTGCTCTGGAGTACCGAAGCGGCTGCTGGCTGCGAAGAATGAGCTGACGTGATAGCCGAAGGATCCATAGTATGGATGTTCCTGAATAGCCATGATCTGAATGCAGTTATAGCCGTCTGCAATGACACGCGGCAGGACATTCTCACGGAACTCATCGTATGTGCCGACCTTCTCAGCATCTTGTCCCATACCGATATGGCACTCATATATAAACAGTGGATCTTTCTTGGCTTTGAAAGTCTTCTTCTTCCATACGTATGGCTCTTCTGGATTCCATACCTGGGCTGAGAAGATCTTCGTCTGATCATCCTGTACCACACGACGGGTCCATGCAGGGATGCGCTCACCCTCACCACCGTTCCAGCGTACATGCATCTTATAGAGGTCGCCATGCTTTATTGCCTTGTTTGACAGCTTCAGCTCCCAGTTTCCTGTTCCCTCAATACGCTTGGCACGGTATTTCTCGTCCTCCTGCCAGTTATTGAAGTCACCTACAAGAAAGATGTCGGTGGCATTAGGCGCCCACTCACGGAACACCCAGCCACGGGATGTCTTGTGCAAACCGAAGTACTCGTGTCCGCTGGCAAAGTCCGACAAGGTCTTCTTGCCGTTCTGGGTCAACTGACCGATTTTCCAGACAGCATGGTCATGACGCCCGCGTATAGCGTCTTCAAACGGCTCAAGCCATGGGTCGTTCTGTACTAAACCGATATGTTTTGGAGCAGCGGGAGCTTTCTTTGATGGTGCTTTCGTTGCCGTGGCTTTCTTTGCTGTGCTTTTCTTTGTTGTAGCCATATCTTTAGTCTTTAACACTTAACCTTAAATATTGCCTTATGAATCTCTCCCTCACCAATACATGGCTGATGACCATCCTGTGGGAAGAAAATAGCAAACTCACCTGGCTTGCAGTTCACGTAGGTCTCTGCCTTCAAACCTGGGTATTTGGTAACGTCCTTTTCTGCGTTATACTCTGCCTCGGGCATGTCGCAAAGAGGAATATAGCCATAGGTCTCAGGCGCATCGAGCGGTATCTGGATATCCAGCATTTTCTTGTGAGTCTCGAACGTTGCCGCTTCTTTGGTCTTACCAGTTGCGGTGGTGATGTTCACAAACAAGTCCTTGTCTTTAATGTAGTGCTTACCTGCCTCCAACTTACTGAGGTCATTCTCTTTAATGAACTTCACTACATCGGCGAAGAGTGGATTCACAGCCACATACTTCTCAAGATGGTCTAATGTGTCTACAATCATAATTCTGATATTATTTAAATAAGGTGAATATAATTATTGTGCATGCTTAACGCCATTGCTGTAATAGCCTCGCTCAAGTATCTGACCATTGCGGTCACGCTCAGTATACTTGCCGTCACGGACATCATTCTTATATGTTCCCTCAAACCTGTGACCGTCCTTTGAGACCTCGACAGCCTCACCATGACGCTTTCCCTGTTGGTATGTTCCCTTGAACTTGCTGCCGTCTGCATAATGAACTATTATCAGACCGTCAACCAAGCCATTGCGGAACTGTCCTTCATAAACGTCATGCGACTTCTTTGTCAGCTTGCCTTGTCCGTTTTGCTTGTCCTTTTCCCAATTACCGACGTAAATGTCTCCATTTGCCCATGACATAGTACCTTGACCCGACTTGTCGCCACGTAGGAACTGACCGGTATACTTGTCACCATTCTTATATCTGAAGATACCTTGACCGGTACGCTCACCAGCATGGTATTGTCCTTCATACACGTTACCGTCGGCAAACTTATATATTCCCTTGCCTTCCTGCAAGTCATCCTTCCAGTCACCATCGTAGGTATCACCGTCTGCATACACATAGATGCCCTTACCCTCACGCTTGTTGTTTACCCATGTGCCGGTATACGAGGAGCCGTCACCCCAGTTAAAGACTCCATGACCGTTCTTCATGTCATTTTTCCAAAAGCCATCGTAATAGGCTCCATTGGCAAAGGTGTATTTTCCTTCCCCACTCCGCTTGTCATGATCCCAGCCGCCATTGTACCTGTCACCATTGTAATAGTACATTATACCATGACCATGCTGGTAGTCACGGAACCACAACCCAACGTACTTGTTGTTGTTCATGAAGTAATAAGTACCCTGACCGTGTTGCTGATCCAACAGCCACTCACCGTCATACTTCTCTCCGTCGGCAAAGGTATAGACACCATGTCCCTGGCGCTTGCCTTTCACATAGTAGCCTTCGTATGTGTCGCCATTCTTATATTTACAGACACCCTTGCCGTTTGGCTTCTTTCCGGATAACTCACCCTTATACTCTCCTCCGTCTTTTGTAACGCAAGTTCCAATCTCACCTCCTTGCGCCAATGAAAACGATGGGACAATTACAAATAATAAACTTAATATCTGAGTCTTCACTTTATTCTGATTTAATATTTCAACTATCAAAGTTACGTTTAGTCGAGTGGAATACAAAACAAAGCTCGTTTGTTTTTATTTCCGAGACGAAGTAACTTATGCAAAGTTACGTGTAGCCGAGAGGAATACAAAACAAAGCTCGTTTGTTTTTATTTCCGAGACGAAGTAACTTATGCAAAGTTACGTGTAGCCGAGAGGAATACAAAACAAAGGTCATTTGTTTTTATTTCCGAGACGAAGTAACTTATGCAAAGTTAAGTATTTTTATTGAGATTGACATTATGAAACTCAAACGTAGGCGAGGCATTTATAAATTATTAACCATTCATTTGCTAAAAACTAATTTCTAAAAAACGTATTTTTGCGTCACGCGTCACACTTTAGCAATAGGTTTAGAGGGTGAGAGGAGGCCCCATATCAAGTGCGGGATGAGGTGTGTGTCTTATTGTACTTCCCTCATTCTCGTGCTTGACACGAGGATCTCCGCTCGGTCGGATTTTTCCGCTCGGTCGGATTTGCAATCCGACCACATTGAGTCTAAGCATTTGTAATGCTAAAAACAGGAAATCGCATTTCTTCAGTACGCTTTCACCGCTATAACTTGTTCGCTTATATGAGCGAAGCGAGTCTTAAGTAACCGTCGAAGACGCTTGCCAGAGCAAGAAAGCGAAGCGACTGAAAGAAACCCGTCACACTTGCGTCACAGGTAAATGTCTGCCCGTAAGCACCTGATAATCAAGGGGTATTTAGCCATAAAATACCCAATTTTACTAAAAAATGGACTTTTCGGGTGCGTCACACATGTGTCACACCACGTTTTTAGCATATCTCTGTGACGCAAATGCGACACGATACCCATAAAAACACCTCATCCCACACACCCCTCTCACTCATCCCGCACTCGATACGGTAATCGCCTTAGTGCTTTCATAAAACGAAGTGACTGAAATAATCTCCATTAGCATTGATATTGACATAGTAGAGCTATCATATAGACTTACTAAAGCATACATCTTCCATTCCAATATCAATGCTTTCAGAAAAAAGTTGTTATAACTTTTCAAAATCTTGTTACAACTTTCCGTCAGAAGCTTTGCCCTTAGAATATCACCCCACCGTCTTTAACCTCTAAACCCTCATCCCACACACACCATCCCTCATCCCGCACTTGATGCGGGATCTCCTCTAACCTTTACCCTAAAGTGTGACGCGTGACGCAAATTTGCATTTTTCTAAAACTGGTTTTTAGCAAGTAAGTATTCGAACGGTTTTCCTGCTAATATATCGTAAAAGTTTGCAGCAAAGTTAATTTAAATGCTGCAAAATTAGTATATTTGCCGCCTGAAAACAACATTGCTTAAGATTAAAGATAAAGGAAGTAATCTAAATGAAGAGAATCCAAAGGTTTATATCTGGTATATGGCATCGTCTCACTGGTGCGGTGAAATGGTATTTTCATTTGTATAAAGGACGTGCTTGGTATACAAAGACAATGCTTGGAATAGTATCGTTTATAGTCGCGATATTCCTTTGGTTAGGCATGGTAGATATAAACTTTCTCTGGCTGTTCGGAAAGACCCCCGGATTTTTGGAGATTAAAAAGCCACCTACATTCGCCGCATCTGAGATCTATAGCGCCGACGGTGTGCTGATTGGAAAGTTTTTCAAGGAAAACAGGACCCCCGTAAAATATTCCGATGTGAACCCAGTGTTCTGGCATGCTTTGATAGACACGGAAGACGAACGTTTCTACAACCACTGGGGAGTGGACTTTCAAGGTATCTTGGGTGCGATGAAAGACGCCCTACTCCACCATGACGCTCGTGGTGCCTCTACTATTACTCAGCAGTTAGCAAAAAACATGTTCCACATGCGAGGGACGAAAAACAGTGGCTTATTGTCGAAGATTCCCGGCTTTAGTATGCTTATCACGAAGAGTAAGGAATGGATCATTGCCACCAAGATTGAAATGGTGTATGACAAGGATGATATCCTTACTATGTATGCCAATACGGTGGACTTCGGCAATAACTCATACGGAATAAAGACTGCATCAAAGACATATTTCGACACAACACCGAAAGAATTGAGGACAGAGCAGGCTGCCGTATTGGTGGGAATGCTTAAGGCTACAACCTTCTATAATCCAATTCTTAATCCGGAGAACTCAATGAGCCGCCGCAATGTTGTGCTTGCAAATATGGAAAGACTTGGTGACCTTACCGTCTCGCAACGCGACTCTCTGGCAGCAATCCCACTCAGACTTAACGTAAACAAGGAAGAGAGCTATGACGGACAAGCGCAGTATTTCAGAGAAGCCATTGCTGAAAGTCTGAAAGAGTGGATGGAAGACAACAGCTATGACCTATATAGCAGTGGCTTGAAGATATATACCACTATTGACACACGCATGCAGAAATACGCAGAACAGGCGGCAATACGGCAGATGCGGCAGGTCCAAAAGAATTTTGACAACCATTGGGCTGGACAAGAGCCATGGAGAGACGAGAGAGGAAGCCTTGTTCCGGGATTCATAGAAGGTATAGCTAAGAGGCAACCGTTTTACAAAGCCCTGCTTGCCAAGTATCCCAACCAGCCAGACAGCGTTGAATATTACATTAACAAGCCTCACAAAGTAAAGCTCTTTGACTATGAGAAGGGAATAATATATAAGACAATGTCATCTATGGATTCCATACGCTATATGGTGAAGTTCATGCATTGCTCTATGGTTGCCATGGAGCCAGAGACAGGAGCAGTCAAGGCATGGGTAGGTGACATTGACTTCAACTCATGGAAGTATGACAAGGTGACAGCCATGCGACAGCCTGGCTCCACGTTTAAACTGTTCGTTTATACTGAGGCTATAAACCAGGGAATGATACCATGCGACAAACGACGTGATGAGTATATCGCCATGGATGTGCTTGACAAGAAAACAGGTCAAACTGTACGATGGGCACCAACAAATGCAAGTGGACATTTCTCTGGTGACTCCATACCTCTGAAGAGCGCATTTGCAAAAAGTATCAATTCAATAGCTGTCAGGTTAGGACAGGAAATGGGAATCCGCAATATCATCAAAACCGCACAGGACATGGGAATTAAAAGCCCGTTGGAGGAAGAGCCGTCATTGGCACTGGGGTCTTGTGATGTGAATCTTCTGGAAATGGTGAATGCCTATTGTACCATTGCCAACAATGGCAAGCAACATGATCCTGTTTTGGTTGAGAAGATATTGGATAAAGACGGTAACGAGATATATTTAGGTTCGGAGAAGACACATAAAGTACTGCCATACAAGACCGCATTCTTAATGCAGGAGCTGTTGAAGGGGGGACTGACAGAACCTGGCGGAACCTCACAGAGCCTTAATGGGTATATAACCCCAGATACAGACTGGGGTGGTAAGACAGGCACAAGTAACAACCACTCTGACGCTTGGTTCATCGGTGTCAGTCCTAAGCTTGTTGTAGGAGCTTGGGTAGGAGGAGAATATCGTTGCATACATTTCCGTACAGGAGCTCTTGGTCAGGGAAGTCGCACTGCCCTACCCATCTGCGGATATTTCTTACAATCAGTCTTCCGCGATAACAATTTCAGGAGATACCATGCAAAATGGCCGCCAGCCAACGATAATGAGATTGAACCGTTTATGTATGACTGTAGCGGGTATTATGAGCAACCTGATTCTATTGACAGTCTATCGGTATTTGAAGACCGTGACTTGATATACAGAGATGATGACGATATGGAGGATGTTGATACCGTGATTGACATGCCACAGTCCTCGTATGAAGAGATTTACTTCTAAAGATTCTCTGTTGATGGCAATCATAATACTGTCATTTTCAGATTTTTAACGTATAATTTTCTTCTTTCCTTACAAACTATATTACATTTTTTTGTAATTTTGCACCGCCTTTTCATTGGCTTTTAAAGTAAATATTTGAAACTCAACACGTTAGAAATTTTAGGATAAAGTAGTAATGAGACAACTTAAGATTCAAAAAAGTATTACCAACCGTTCAAGCGAGGCGTTGGACAAGTACCTCGTTGAGATTGGACGTGCCCCACTCATCTCGATTGACGAGGAGATTGAACTTGCTCAGAAAATCAAGAAAGGAGGTCCGGAAGGTGAGCGTGCAAAGGATAAGCTGGTTACAGCCAACCTGCGTTTTGTCGTATCAGTCGCAAAGCAATATCAGCACCAAGGCCTAACCCTGACAGATCTTATCGATGAGGGTAATATTGGTTTGATTAAAGCCGCTCAGAAATTTGATGAGACACGTGGTTTCAAATTCATCTCATATGCCGTATGGTGGATTCGTCAAAGCATACTTCAGGCTATTGCAGAACAGAGCCGTATTGTACGTCTCCCCCTCAATCAGGTTGGTTCATTGAACAAGATTAATCATGAGATCAACAAGTTTGAGCAAGAAAACCAGCGACACCCTTCAGTATCTGAATTGGCAGATGCGACAAAGATTGATGAGGAGAAGATTGGTCAGAGTCTAATGGCTGACGGTCACCACGTATCCATTGACGCACCTTTCCAAGACGGAGAGGACAACTGTATGTTGGATGTCATGCCAAGTGGTGATGACTCTCGTACCGACAAACAAGTTGATCATGAGAGTATGGCATTAGAGCTTAACTCTGTGCTGAATAAAGTTCTGAAGGAGCGTGAGATAACCATCATACGCGAGTGTTTTGGTATTGGTTGCCATGAGAAAGGTCTTGAGGAGATTGGCGACCAGCTGGGTCTTACCCGCGAACGTGTTCGTCAGATTCGTGAGAAGAGCATCGCAAAGCTTCGCGACTCTGGTAATGCCAAGATATTAATGAAGTATCTGGGATAATCTTTCCAAGAGTTTTATTATCCAAAAACATAACAGAGGGACCTCATATGCGAAGTCCCTCTGTTGTTTAATTAATTATCCTGTTAATCAGTCCTCAATGGAATTTAAGTCGAAAGGCAATGAAACACCCTTATAGTTTGTAAACTTTCCACGATAGCCATGCCAGCCATTTGATAAAGTTCTTACCTTACCGACAAATCTGCCAATGTATTTGCCTGTTTTACGCTCATAGCCACTTATAACTAAATCACCTGTATTCTCATTGTAGGAGTCAACAGTTACATTGCGTGTCATGTCAAGGAAAGTATAAGTGCCTGTTTTACCATTCAAGTTTATCTCCGCATTTTCATCACCTCCGATTTTACCGACAAAGAACATATATATATTAGATGAATGCTCAGCGGCAATCCTTTCAGCCTTACGCCTTGCTTGCTCAACAGCCTCTTTCTCTTCATCTATTGCCTTTTCTTTTTCTTTCAAGGCTTCTTCAGCTTTTTTGATTGAGTCAACTTTCTGATTAACGAGTTCGTTAACCATCTTCTCGGTTTGTGCCTTAAGCTCTTCCGCGTCTTGAGCTTGTTGTTTTGGCTCATTTTTGCAGGCAACCATTGTCAATATCGCAATTGCTGCCAGGAAAACTTTTTTCATGACAATCTTGTTTTATTGGTTATACATTTTCTTCTTTAGCGCTTTCATGAAACGGTTATATTCCGTAGGGGTAATATCAACCTTGTCGAAGCATCTCTTGTTGGGATAACGCGCCTTATATGCCTTACGTACCATCTCATGAGTAACGATGTTGGAAACCGGAATATTGTATTTCTTTATGACAGGTATAAGGAACTCCACACCACTTTCGATCTGGTCTTGTGTCAAAGGCTCCTCAAGGGTATTGCCTTGGAACTCGATGCCAATGGTGAAATAGTTGCACTTCTCTCTCCCGTTAAGGATAGAGAGACCGGCATGGAAGGTCACCTTTTCCGGCTTTGCCATGATATAACGTGTGCCGTCAGTGTCGATGACCACATGGGTACTTACTTTCTTTACTGGTGATGAGAGTATTTCCAATGATCTCTTCACAGTAGGCTCGGCTGTGTGGTGAAGGATCACACCTTCAACATCATTGACAGCGTCAGCATCAACATTTGGAGTAGGATATGAAACCTCTTTGTATTTATTTTTCCCATCCTGTTGTATCTGACCTGCAGACATCGACATCCTCACATTGCCGCCGTCATATGAGATTCGGGAGATTCCCCAAAGCAGAGTCACCGAGAATGCAAGGACTAAGCTTACCGCAATAATCCTAAATATTGTGTTATGCATGTAGAAACACTATTTACCTGTAACCAATACCCCAGCATCTCTCACAAAGTTCCATGCCAGTATAGCGGCAACACACATAAACGCCAGAACCATTGCAAGCTGGACAAATACGTCCCGTATTGCCACGTCCGTTGCAGGCTGCACACTTGGATGCGCGTGTCAAGAATTGAGCTGACACCCAACCGTCTTCCCAGCAAGGCTCACCAGCAGGAGCAACATATATAAAACCATTACGTTGCCTGCCATTGCTTACGACGATATCACCTTTGTAAAGCTGTGCCTTTCCCGCTCCACAATGAGCACCTCCATTGAGTGACATTACAGAATAGTTCTTACCAGGACCCTTGCGGATATTCACATTATCTCCTGTACTACGATAATACACTTGTTTTTGGGAATAAGCTCCAACAGCTGTCAGCATAAGGACAATCATTAACAAATACTTCTTCATAATCACTATCTCCTTTTGTTTAGGTTATTTGATATTGCAAATATAGCTATTTTAAGTTATCCGTCAAAATTTTCCCTGCATTTATTTTAGTATTTATATAGATGTTGACTTTGACACACAAATAAAAAAGGATATATCATACGACATATCCTTTTAGTGTAAGCTTCCGAGCAACTTTTAAGCTTCTGCAGGTGCCTCAGCCTCTGCCGAAGCCTCTTCAACTGCTGGAGTCTCAGCCGCAACAGCAGCAGCTTTCTTCTCAGCAACCTTCTGTGCTATAGCCTCATTGATCTTCTTCTCTGCCTCCAACTCTTTAGCAGCAGCAGCCTTCTTAGCTTTCTCTTCATTTGCCTTGATAGTCTCAAAGCCCTTTTCCTTAGCTTCTTTCCAAGCGTCGAATTTCTTCTGTGCCGCAGCTTCATCGAAAGCTCCCTTCTTGACACCGCCACGAAGGTGTTTCATAAGATATACGCCCTCTTTACTTAGAATGTTACGTACTGTGTCTGTAGGTTGAGCACCTACTTCCACCCAATAAAGAGCACGTTCAAAATTCAAATCTACTGTGGCTGGATTGGTGTTTGGATTGTAAGAACCAATCTTCTCAGTAAATCTACCATCACGTGGTGCTCTTGAGTCAGCGATAACAATGCGGTAAACTGCATAACCTTTGTGACCGCCGCGCTGCAATCTGATTTTTGTTGCCATTTTTAATAAAAATTTTAATTAGGTTTGAATTTAATGCTACTATCTCGTAATAGCGGCTGCAAAGGTATATATTTTTTTTCAAACACACAAAGAAAACACAAAAAAATATGGGGCTAAGCAATAAACTCAGCCCCATAAATAAATGATTATTCCAATATTAGTCAAGCCACTTTACATACGCAAAGTCTTGACGGTGAGGCAGCTTGTCGTTCTTCGGATACATACGTACACATGTCTTGTATGCACCAGCCTGTACAGGATTGAACTTCAGCTCAAAGGTATAGAGGTTACCTTCCTGTTTAACCATTTTGAATGGGCGAACAGCGTGTATGGTAATCTCGTCAACTGGCTCATTCTTGATTGTAACGAGTTCAAGTCCAACAGCGTCGTTGAGACCTGCCTCATCAATAACATAAGTGATGGTTTTATCAACACCTGTCTCTGTTTCAGCATAAGCGTCATCCGAGCGTGATACTACACGAATACTATCCCAACGCTCAGCAACATTCTCCTTCCAGAGAGCAATATCCTTTGCCAGCTGGTTGTTGTTAGCAGTAAGCTCCTTGAAACGTTTTGCTTCCTTGATATAGAACTTGTCATAATAGTCATCGAGCTGACGTTTCATAGTGTAATGAGGTGCGATTGTCGCAATTGAGTTCTTGATAACCTTTACCCAATCCTTACTGTAACCAGTCTTCTTATCCTTATTATAATAAAGCGGTACTATCTCATTCTCTAACAGAGAGTAAATAGTGGCAGCGTCAAGCTGATCCTGATACCCCTGGTTTTGGTATGTGCGCTTTTGTGGCAAAGCCCATCCTGCACCTTGACGATAACCTTCGACCCACCATCCATCGAGAACTGAGAGGTTGACAACACCATTCATCTCAGCCTTTTCACCGGAAGTACCAGAAGCCTCAAGAGGACGTGTCGGAGTGTTCATCCAGATGTCAACACCAGAAACGAGGCGACGTGCCAATTGGAAGTCATAATCCTCAAGGAAGATAATCTTTCCAAGGAACTCTGGACGTTGTGATATCTCAAAGATTTTCTTGATAAGTCCTTGACCTGCTCCGTCTGCCGGGTGTGCTTTACCTGAGAAGAAGAACAATACCGGATGTTCTGGATCATTGACAATCTTTGACAGACGCTCAAGGTCTGTAAAGAGCAAATGTGCACGCTTGTATGTCGCGAAACGACGGCAGAAGCCAATCATCAGAGCATTAGGATTGATACGCTCAAGCAATGAAACCACACGTGAAGGGTCACCCTGATTCTTCAGCCAAGTCTGTGTGAACTTCTCGCGTATATACTTGATAAGTTTCTCTTTAAGTGCCATACGAGTCTTCCAGATTTCTGCATCTGGAACATCATAGATGGCATGCCATATCTTCTCATTTGACTGGTCACCCATAAATGACTCGTCGAAATATTTATCATATAGATTGCGCCACTCAGTAGCTGCCCATGATGGGAAGTGCACACCATTGGTCACATAACCTACGTGGTTCTCCTCTGGATAGTAACCTTTCCAGATTGGTGCAAACATCTTCTGACTTACCCAGCCATGAAGTTTTGAAACACCATTAACCTCCTGACATGTATTAATGGCAAATGTAGACATAGAGAACTTCTCACCCTTGTCATCAGGATTGGTACGTCCCATGCCGATAAATTCATCCCATGTGATACCCAGTTGCTGTGGATAGCCACCCATGTACTTGCCAAAGAGCTGCTCATCGAAATAGTCATGACCTGCAGGAACCGGAGTGTGGCAGGTATAAAGACCAGAAGCTCGTACAAGTTCAAGAGCCTGGTTGAAGGTAAGTCCATCCTTGACATAGTCAATCAGACGCTGAAGGTTACAGAGTGCGGCATGTCCCTCATTGCAATGATATATATCTTTCTTTATGCCAAGTTTCTTTAGTAAGAGCATACCACCGATACCCAGCAAGATTTCCTGCTTGAGACGGTTTTCCCAGTCACCACCATACAGGGCATGTGTGATTGGTTTGTCATACTCAGAGTTCATCTCGTTATCTGTATCTAACAGATAGAGTTTCACACGTCCAACGTTTACACGCCAAACATAAGCATGAACCTGATAATTCATGTATGGCACATCAACAACAAGAGGATTACCATCTGCATCAAGTTGTCTCTCTATTGGCAGTGTATTGAAGTTCTGAGCCTCATAGTTGGCAATTTGTTGACCATCCATAGACAGACTCTGCTTGAAATATCCGAAACGATACATGAAGCCGATGGCGCACATGTCAACATTTGAGTCGGAAGCCTCTTTAACATAGTCACCGGCAAGCATTCCCAAACCGCCAGAATATATCTTTAACACCTGATTGAGACCATATTCCATACAGAAGTAAGCTACAGACGGGCGTTTGGAGTCTGGCTTCTCACTCATATAGTCACAGAACTTCTTATAGACATCCTTAACCTTCTTCATGATAACCTTGTCCTTGACAATAGCCTGTTTACGCTCATAACTGAGACGCTCAAGCATCAATACAGGGTTATGGCTTACTTCCTCATAAAGAGGCTCGTCAAGGCTCTTCCACATATTGCGGGCCTCATAGTTCCAAGCCCACCACATGTTGCGTGCGAGCTCGTCAAGACATGCCAGTTCTTTAGGCAGACTTGACTTCACGTTAACCTCTTTCCATTGAGGTTGATTTGAATAATCAGCTTTAATTTTCATAAATGATTGATTGGATTATATGATTTTATTTGTTATCTTTTTTTATACGCTCGTCTGCGTGGCGCAATGCTATATCATAAGCATCTTCATAATATTTTATGAATTCACTCCACAAAGCCTTCTTGGATAGCTTCTCAGCATTTGTACGACATTGTTTCACTTCAGCCTCTGTCATGTTAGAGAATGCCGCGACGGTGTCTTTTATGGCATCTGCCACCTCAGAATAGTTGTAATCTGTGCGATGTATAACTTTAACACCATCACTAATCTCACTATACCCTCCCTTTACAGAGTTTGCCCACAGACCAAAGCCTGCCAAGTCTGTGGTTATACAAGGAACCTTGAAGGCTATAGCTTCCAATGGAGTATATCCCCATGGCTCATAATATGACGGATAGATACAAAGGTCATTACCTAAAACCAGGTCATAATATGTCATATTGAATATTCCATCATTACCTGTAAGATAACAAGGCAGGAATATCAGTTTTACCTTATCATCCTTTTGGTTCCACATATTATAATACTTCAGCATGCCAAGCACATTATCATGACTCATGTTATGTAGCCAATGAGTAATCATCGGAACCTCAAGTGGTGTATCGAACGGCATGTTAAGCTCCAGACGTTCTTTCAAATCTTTTCTCGGGTCTCCCACCCATCCAGGAACTTCAATGAACGCCACTACATTTCTCTTTAAGTCACGATCACGCAAAAGTCTGTTTAAAGCTTCAATATAAACATCAATACCTTTGTTGTGGAACTCATATCTCCCGCTTGTAGAGATGATTAAAGTATCATCATCTAAGTCTGTACCCATCAAGGCATTAGCAACGTTCAATAAACATTTTCTTGCAGCTCTTCGCTTCTTTGTAAACGTAGCACCTTTAGGCACGAAGTTATTCTCGAATCCATTTGGGAGGACAACATCTACAGGTTTGTCAAGAAGCTCCTTGCATTCATTTGCAGTTATCTCGCTGACAGTCGTAAAACAATCTACATATTTTGCTGTTTGTTTTTCTATAGAATGTTTACTTTGTATATTGAGCTCCTCAGCCATCTGGTCACCGTTGTAGGCAAAAAGATAATCATAAAGAGGTTTGTTATTTCCCGCGATAGAACGTCCAATGCTTGTTGCATGTGTAGTGAATACAGACGCAATCTGTGGTATTTCATGTTGTAACCAAAGCAGTCCAAGACCAGTCATCCATTCATTGGCATGATAAACAACTTTCTGTCCGTCTAATTTGAAGAAATTATAGAAACTCTTTATAACCAAGGCTACAGCATAAGAGAACATCGAGGCTTCATCATAATCACCATAGGCATGTAGACTATCAACCTTGAACAATTCCCATACCTTTCCGTAGATCTGGTCTTTTATCTCAAAATACGGTTTGAAATCCACCAGAATGGCAATTGGTTTTCCAGGTATATTCCACCTTCCGACCTTTAGTTTAAGGCCATCTTTTTCCGAAGCCGATTTCTTCCATTTAGCAAGCAGCTTCTGATCCTCAACGAAATAAGGATTTTTCTGTTCATTCCAACAGTCAGGTCCTATAAATATAATATGGTCATTTATCTTATCCTGCAACGTCTTTGCCCTTGTAGACAAAACGGTATAGATTCCACCAACCTTATTACATACCTCCCAACTACTTTCAAATATATAATCTGGAAAAAGTTTATTCTCTTTCATAAAAAATCACTAAAATAGGGTACGTACGCTTATTTCGGCTGCAAAGGTACAAAAAAAACATTAAATCTTCCTATATTCTTTGTAATTTTTCGAATAATAATCGCTTTTCTTGATATAGAACATCTCAAAATATGTAATCCTTAAAAGAAGGAGAGAATTGGTTGCATGAATAGGATAAATATGAAGAAGCAGAATATCTTATGATGGCTCAACGCTATAGAATTTTACCAAATAGATCTCAGGCCATATTGTGATATCAACAGCAACAGTAGTGCCTTTTTTGTTAAACTCAAGACAATTTGATTTGTTCCTTTTGATTTTATGCGTGAACCCCATTCTTTTAAGTTCCTCAACAATCTGCCAATAATACCTTTTACTCCAGAATATAATCTCAAAATTCAAGTTCCTGCCTTTCACTTTATCAATAACGGCAAAACTTCCAGAATCTGAGCGTTTGAACAACTTATACAAAGGTTGTTTGTCCTTATCGAAGTCTGTGTTTGCATGCAAATGATATCCCCATAAGATGCATGAGTCATTATTTTCCATTACACTCTTTGCCTTGATATGATGCAATCCAAACTCTTTAAAAGGCATATGGCGATTATTCCCACCCGTCTTGGAACGTTGGTATTGTAACAGATGAATGACTGGAATCTGCAATACCTTTGTGTCCTGAGAAGACACGGACACAGAAGATACAGTCAAGGCAAAGACTGTCAATATGAGATATAGTCTGGCTTTCTTATATGACATCTTAGAGATTATCGCATTCTGTAAGCCACAGATGACTCGACGCGTCGCTTGGCATACGCCAGTCACCACGTGGGGACAGACTTACACTACCGACTTTTGGACCATCCGGTAGACAGCTCCGTTTAAATTGTTGGCTGAAGAATCGACGTATAAATACCTTGAGCCAATGCTTGACAGTATCCTCATCATATTTCCCCATGAAGGCTTTCTTTGCCATATAATACAACTTTGCCGGTCTGAATCCGAAACGAAGGAAATAGTACAGGAAGAAGTCATGAAGCTCATAAGGTCCAACGAGGTCTTCTGTCTTTTGCTTGATATTACCTTGCTCATCAGCAGGTGTGAGCTCAGGGCTTATAGGCGTGTCAACGATATCATACAGAGTCGTTGCCGTCTTGGAGTCTCCTGTCTGTTTAAAAGAATCTGCAACATAACGAACCATATATTGTATCAGTGTCTTTGGAATACTTGCATTTACTCCATACATAGACATATGGTCACCATTATATGTCGCCCACCCCAGTGCCAGTTCTGAGAGATCACCTGTGCCCACGACCAAGCCTCCGAAGTGATTAGTGAGATCCATAAGAATCTGAGTACGTTCACGAGCCTGTGAATTTTCGTATGTGACATCATGAACATTAATGTCGTGTCCGATATCTTCGAAGTGTTGTGTAACTGCTTTGGCTATATTTATTTCACGAATAGAGATTCCCAAGCCATTCATTAGAGAAATAGCATTATTATATGTACGGTCGGTTGTACCGAAGCCTGGCATGGTCACTCCTAAGATACCTTTTCTGTCATATCCCAACTTGTCAAATGTCTTTACGCAAACAAGCAAGGCAAGTGTTGAGTCCAAACCACCACTTATCCCGATGACCACCTTTCTTGAGTTTGTATGAACAAGTCGTTTGGCAAGACCGGCAATCTGAATGTTAAATATCTCATCACATGATTTCTGCATATCTTTCGATTGAGGAATAAATGGATGAGCATCTATCGTGCGGTATTTTAAAATAGCATTCTCTTCATCATGACATTCAGCTAATGTGTTCCCGCCATTATTATCATTGTCTTCTGATGAGGAGCCACAATACCATATTCTTGAGGTATAATCTTTTTGTGCGTTTCTGAATGTGGTATTCTTCATACGCTCACTTCTAAGTCTCTCTACATCTATTTCGGAAATAACCATCTGAGGATTAAAGTCAAACCGATTGCCCTCCGCCAAAAGCGTACCATTCTCATATATTATGGCATTTCCACCGAAAACAACATCCTGTGTACTTTCTCCAAATCCACAACTACTATAAACATATCCGGAGATGGTACGTGCACTTTGCTGTGACAATAGAGATTTAAGATAGTCGTGTTTTCCTATCAACTCATCACTTGCAGAAAGATTGAATACAATGTCGGCACCGCATAATGCAAGAGGTGTACTGACAGGTTCTGGCGACCAGACATCCTCACATATCTCAACTCCGAACCGTACGTCATCAGAGGTTTGGAAAAGAACATTTCCATTGTCCATATCAACAGCTTGACCAGCATAAACGAACTCACCAGGATTAATGTCATCGGATGAGGCAAACCATCTCTTCTCATAAAACTCACCGTAATTAGGTATATAAGTCTTAGGTATCAAGAAAAGTGTGCCATGACTAATAATCGCAGCACAATTCAAAAGAATATTATTGTATGGTACGGGAACTCCTACTATAGATATAATGTCCAAGTCGTTTGAGATTTCCACCAGTTTCCCTATGGCATTCTCTGCTTCTTTCAAGAGATGTCCCTGTGTGAATAGATCCTGGCATGTATATCCAGTTATGCATAGCTCTGGGAAAGCTATAATCTCAACACCCTGTCTTTCCGCTTCAAGAATCTGTTTCTCAATCTGTTCAACATTGTATTCTATGTCTGCCACCTTCACAGAAGGAACAGATGCGGCAACTCTAATGAATCCGTACTTCATAATATATACAAATATGTTTGGAGCCTATGTTATTATTTTATTGTCACTTGAGTAGCACCATATCCATACTCTTGGAATGATGCATCTTGATAAGAATATCTTTTGTATTTGTAATTCAACTCATGAATAATGCTCTGCCTTAGAACGCCCTCCCCTTTTCCATGTATAAATATCAATCTCATTCCTTTCTTGCTCTTATATTGCTCAAGAGTCTTCCGGAAAACATCAAGCTGATACTCAAGAATGTCACCGGCACTCATTCCCGCCGTTGTTTCCAATAGTTTATCAGCATGAAGGTCAACTACAATCTTATTGTCGTGCATCCGCTGATTAGTGACATGAGGTTTATTCTGTGTTTTCTCATTGCGACTGATAAGATTTTCCTTGAGCTGCTTCACGTCAATTGTCATAGGGCGCCGGGGAACATCATTCTCCACTATTGGATAGACCAATGCCGGAGTCTCAAAAAAGTCATTCTCTGTAAACGTGTGAAGTTTGTAAAACTTAACGGCATCAATCCGGAAACGTGCGTCCACGCTGGGCTTAATCATAAAAGTCTTGTCTCTCTTATACGCAACAATCTGAATACATGTTTGCTCCATATCATTCAACTGGCTGCGTGAGAATTCTTCGATGAATTCTTTGGTATTTGGCTCGACTTCGCCAGAGGAGCGCAAAGACCAGTTAGCACCTTCGGCAGTCATATATATATAATGTATATAATAATTTGAGTCATTCACAAAATAGGACTCAAATGTAGTGTTTGAGATGTCATGGATATCAATCGGGACAAAAGCAAGGTATGCGGAAAGAGCATCACCGCCTTTACGTTCAACAGGCTTAGCAATGAAATTGTCAGAAGGATCATAGTCTTCCTCATCCTCCGCATCTTGAGCTTTCATTCGTTCCTTTATAGAGAGATTCTCTTGCATACCCTTCGTCTGTTTGCTTTCCACAATATGTTTGGTCGTATAGTCCTCATCTGTCACAACGACGACATCATTGACAGGGAAAGGTATCTCAAAGCCATCCGCATCTTCGACCAAAACGATATTCTTCCCTTGGAAACCTGCAACAACACCACCTCCGGTTTCACTTAAGAATCTTACTTTATCTCCTATCTTCATATATAATTGTTCCTTTCTATTTTCAGATTATTATGGTATGAGTAAACTACTGTCACCGTAGCTTAGAAAACGGAATTTATTCTTTATGGCATAGTCATATATCTGCTTCCAGTCACCGTGCACAAACGCACTTACGAGTAAAAGCAGTGTGCTTTGAGGCTGGTGGAAGTTTGTAACCATCATCTTTACGATTTTAAATTCATATCCTGGCGCTATTATTATTTGAGTACTGGAATGTAGAGCATCTAATCCATTGCGCTCCAGATAGCTGATTATCTCTTTAATAGCATCCATAGGAGTAATCTCCGAAATAATATCGTAAGGCTCCCATTGACTTACATGAAGCTCCTCTTCTGATAATTGAGGATTCTTCCTGAGCTTTGCACCCATATAATAGAGGCTCTCCAGAGTTCGTACACTTGTAGTTCCTACCGCAATGGCATTGGCGCCATGTCTGAGAAGACTCTCCAGAGTCGTTTTCTTAACACATACATATTCTGTATGCATTTCATGATCCCCGATTTCCTCAGTCTTAACAGGTTTGAATGTGCCTGCCCCGACATGCAACGTCAGCTCTTCTCGTTCAATTCCATTGTTGTCTAACGCCTCAAGAACTTCATTTGTAAAATGCAAACCTGCAGTAGGGGCTGCCACACTGCCCTTTATCTTAGAATAGACAGTCTGATATGTGGTTTTATCGCTTTCTTGAGTCTCACGATTCAGATATGGTGGAATAGGAAGCTCACCGACGGCATCAAGAATCTCAGCGAAAGAGACCTGTGGATTGTCCCAGGAAAAGCATACATTTACTCCGCCTAAAGCATTGCTCTTTGATACGCAAAGGTCAAGTATGTTTCCATTGACATTAACTTTCCTTGTCAAAATCCCATCTTTCCATTTTTTCTGATTGCCAACAAGACATAGCCAAGAACACTCTCCTCTCGTTTGGAACATCTGTTCATAATCAGTTGGGGCAATCGGCTCCAAAAGGAAAACTTCTATAATGGCACCAGTAGACTTTCTAAAATGTATACGTGCTTGTATTACCTTTGTGTTATTAAATACCATTAATGCCCCGGAAGGCAAATATCTTGGAAGGTTGAAAAACACATCATCGGTTATTTCACCCTTACGATATATAAGCAGTTTACTATGATCCCGTTGCTCTTTAGGGAATTTTGCGATGAAATCATCAGGCAATGGGTAATTATAATCAGCTATATGTAAATGTTTCGTATCCATCATAATATTTTTATAGAGCAGTAATAACACTCTTTATGATTACATATATCATTATGAATGCTATAATATTCAACACATAATCAATGTCCGGCAGACTATATCCGGTTTTCGTGTATTGAGAAGAAATATAGTGTAGTTTCGGGCTTATCTTAGTATATAGTCGCATATAGCTTAAATACACTATCACACCAATAATGATACCGTACAATAGCCCCACTATAATATCCGAAGAATAATGAGCTGCAAGATACAGACGAGACCAGCAATTAATCAGCGACCATCCCAGCATAAACAATGAAAACAATCTGTTCTTGACCAACAGACAAAAGAACACCGCGACAGATGCTGTATTAGCCGCATGGGAAGAGAAAAAGCTGAAGTTATGTGGCACATATCCTTTAATAATCTCTACCATGCCTTTCAACTCAGGATCAGCAACTGGACGCAGACGAGCTAAATATGGTTTTACAATAATGTCAGACACTCCTCCGCTAAGTAATACACAGAAGCCAACAGAGATTACTATCAACAATATTTGTGCTAATTTCTCGTTGTTCTTTATTACCAGATAAAGAAGTATAATATAAAGAGGTAGCCATGTGAAGCCGTTTGTCACTGTTAAGGCAAACTCATCGACAAAGACGGAACCGCTGCCATTGAATGCCAATAGCAGTTCCTTGTCAATCTCAAGCCATCTCTCCAATTCCATATTTATATTTCCTCTAATTGATTAGCTACAACCCATCCGTGCCGACCGTCAGCAATTTGAATAGAATACCAATTCTTTATAGATTTGTCTTTTATCTCAACTTTTGTACCCTCATGAAGGACAAAGTCCTCGTTAGCCGTTTTTGCAGGAGTTGTCCTAACTGATGATGATGGTGTAATAATAATTGCCCATTTGCGTTCTGTCAATTGGCGTTTCTGCTGATATGCGAGGACATTAGACAAAATAAAAAACAACAAGAATAACGCACCGCAGTAGAAGCCTATCTTTCGTTGCCATGTTTTCTCACAGAACAGATATACGAGCACAAGTATTATAACAAGTACGAGACAAAAAATAGCTGTATATGCCCATCCGTCAACGCTCATCACATTAATCAATGACTTATACCATGTAACAAAGAACATCTCAGACTCTGGCGTAATCTTATCGATGGTCTTAGACCTTGCCATGTCAAGGTTGAATCTGATGTCTCTGTCGCCAGGAGCCAACAGCAATGCCCGCTCATAAGCTATAATAGCATAAGTAATATTATCAAGACGGTAATAAGCATTACCAAGGTTGTAATATATCTCTGGAGAATTTCCTTTTTGCAACAACTCCAGATAGTCTTTTACAGCCTGTTGATAGTTACCTTTTTTATACTCCGTATCTGCATTTTCTTTCGTAATACCAAACGAACATATTGGAATCATTAATAAAGCCAGTATGAGAAGTCTCACCTTGTTCGACGACGCATTCTCTTTTCCTATATTCTTAATCGCCTCCTCTATGCTGGTAATTACAGAAATAGCAGTGTTAAATGTCTTATTCATATTCCCCCTTGCATCTCCAGGTGCATAACGTTCATACTCACACTCGTCAAGCGCATTGATAAAGTCTCCTATAAGAGTTTCATTCACATTAAGTGTGGAAAGGCGCTCACTGATATTGTCACGTGAGAGCTGCTCTATTGGCATGTTAAGTTTATCACCTACATATCCCCACAATGCGCGTAGTACTTCATCATAGAATTCATCAGCCTTTCCCTGTTGCATGAATTCATTGGCTTTCTTCAGCCTTCGACTTGCCGCCTTATTTGCATTCTTGCCTTTCATCTTAACCATGTCTGCATGTTCTATAGCAGTCTTACGGAACATATATAAGAGTCCTATGAAAACAGAGAAGAGCAATAACAGCAACATCCAATAGTTTGCTGACCCAAAGAAGAAATCATTCACCCCTTGGAAATCAGCTTTTCCTTCTTTAATATTGTGAATATCCTCATCTTGGGAAACAGCAAAGTCAGAGATGGAAGAGTTAGATCCGTCTCCTTTCTTCACGTCTACTGTAAATGACTTTGTATAAATAGTCTTATAGCTGTTGGCACCAGTATCAAAATACACCAATTTAGCCGGTGGAATGTTAAAGGTACCTTCTTTACGAGGAACAGCAAGGATGTCATAAACGATATTTCCCTCTATGCCATTCTCTGTCAAATGTGTCTTGTCTATTACTTTTGCGTCATACTGATCCCATCCCTCTGGAAACTTAACCTCTGGTTGTTTCATTAGTTTCATATTTCCACTACCGCTGACAACAACTCGTAAATTAAGTGGGTCTCCTGCCTTTATGGCATCTTTGTTAATCTGTCCGGAGATGTTAAAATGGCCTACCCCTCCAGAGAAGTCTGCCGGCTTCGTAGGAAGCGGCTCCACTTGGATTGTCAATCCCGGCGCTTTTATATCACGTCGTTCTTCCTGATAACCGCCACCAGTGATAAATGCGAACGGGTCTCGCGACTCATGCATAATAATACCATGGAATACAATACTCGGAATCTCAAGATTACCTGTCATCTGCGGATACATCAAATATTGGCTCCATGTAACACAATTATATGACTTACCATTAACAGTCTCACGATGATATGTCTTCTGTTGAGGTAACTTAATCTCTTGCGTATGGAATCCTTTCAGCTCTGGCATCTTACCGTCCAGTTGTGTCAGGTCTAACAATGTATATACTTTATAAGTAAGCATAACAGGTTCCTGCTCACGTACTTTTTTCTTATTTGCCGTAACACGAATGAACAAGGCATCAGATGAACTGGGCGACACACGGCGGTCATTAGCGTCCTGTTCCTCATCATTATACTGATTGTTTCCGGATGAAGAAGCTTGAGAGTTACCAGAAGCTGTAATCTTGACAGCATTTGAAGATATGGTCTTTCCACCAGCTATGACTTTTGCAGCTGGCAATGTAAAAGTTCCTTTCTTCTTGATAACAGCCACAAAGGTGTAAGTGTAGGAGGAAGAGCTGCTGGTATGTCCGTTTATCATCTGAAAGCTGGATTGAGATGATTTGCTTGGACCGAAAACTATTTCAATACCATCTGGCAACTTTCCCATCTGAAAGCCATCAACATCCTGTGTATTTACAGTATACTCAATTTGAAACTGCTCTCCAACCATTACATGATTAGGAGCGCCAACCGTCACTTTTTGCGCATAAGCAATGATGACGGTAAACAAGCTCAGTATGACTAATCTATATCGTTTCATTGTTTACCAATTCTTTTTCAGATTCCTACGACTCGGTTGTTGCATAGCTTTCTTCAATCGCTGTTGGGTGTCTTTCTCCTTTTGCATAACCGCATTAAGCAATTGCTCAGCATTTTCTTTGCTCATCTGGTCTTTAGGTTGCTGTTTATTTTTATTTTCTTCCTTTTCTTTGTTCTTGTCATTATTATTTTTATCTTTCTGCTCTTTATTATTATCCTTCTTTTTATTGTCTTCTTTAGAATTCTGATTATCTTTATTTTGCTGTTGCTGCTTTTGTTGTTGCTGCTCTCTCTTACATATAATCAGATTCTTGCGAGCATCCTCATCCTTTGGGTTAAGGCGAAGCGCATTCTTATAGTCATCAATGGCCTGCTCATACTCTTTGTTCTTATGATGCATGACACCTTTATTGTAATAAGCTGCTGACCGTCCCGTCTTGTCCATGTCCATGTGGGCAGCTTTCTCAAACATCTCATCTGCTTCCTTGTTGCCTTGCTTCATCATGGCACATGCCAGATTGTATGTGGCTTGCGGGTTGTTTGCATTTTTCTCCAAAGCCTTCCGATAAGCTGTCTCAGCCTGGGCATAGTCACCATTCCGATAAAGGCGGTTACCTTCACGGATTAGCTGACGGTCGGTCTGTGCGTTTATTTGTAATATTCCTGATATGAGTATCAGGAGTGTCATAAATATTTTGTTCATTATTGTCTTTTCTTAAATAAATTCCACCGCTGAGTTATTGGGTTTTTACTCTCAAGAACAAAAACCTCTATCATCAAGAGCAAAATGATTAACAAGCCAACAGCCTGGAACTGTTCATCAAAGTCACTGTAAACAACACTTGTGATGTCACCCTTCTGCATCTTTGCCAGTTCTTTATCAAGACGCTCTTCTGCAATACTACTATTGTCAACATGAAGATAGATACCTTTTCCAGCCTCGGCTACCTTACGACACATGTTCTCATTTAAAGAGGTCATAACCGTATTACCGCTATTGTCTTTAAGATATCCCCCGTCTTTTGTCGGTATCGGAGAGCCTTGCGGAGATCCTATGCCAAGAATAAAGACCCTAATGCCACGTTTCTCTGCCTCTCTTACCATCTGTTCTGCCTCACCCTCATGATCTTCACCGTCAGTTATAACGACAATTGCCTTTCCTGCTTTATTATCCTGTGTGAAACTATGCATAGATAATTCCAAAGCTCGCCCGATGTCTGTTCCCTGAGACTCTATAAGCGAAGGGTCTATTTCCTGTAAGAACATCTTTGCAGACACATAGTCACTTGTAATAGGCAATTGCACAAAAGCCTCACCGGCAAATACTATTAATCCTATCTTATCGTTTTGGAAATGGTCTACAAGATTTTCAACCATCAGCTTACTCTTCTCCAGTCGTGAAGGCACCACATCCTCAGCAAGCATAGAGTTGCTTATATCTAAAGCTATGATAGTTTCAATACCCTCACGTTTCTCCTTGCTAATCTTAGCACCCATCTGGGGACGAGCCAGCATTACAATAATTAAAGCCAACGCTGATTGCAACAACCAGAATTTTACATGTGGCCGATATTTAGACACTGTAGGGGAAAGTTTTCTCAACAGTTCTATCTCTCCAAAAGCACGAAGGCTTTTGTTTTTCTTTCGCAATTGTATATAGAAGAGTATTGCCAATAATGGAATCAGCAATAACAACCATAAATATATAGGATCCTCGAATCTAAACATTTTCTATTATTCCTTTCATTATGGTATCTTCCTAAATACCGTCATTCTCAATATTAATTCCAACAGGAGAATCAACAACACCCCGACAGCAAAAGGTTGATATGCCTCGAAATATTTCGTCATAGACTTAGACATAATCTTTGTTTTCTCCAGTTTGTCTATGTCCTCATATATCTTTTGCAGTTCAGAGCGACTGGCTGCACGATAAAAATGACCGCTCGTTGTCTCTGCAATCTCCTGCAATGTTTTGTAATCTATCTCCCCCTTGGCACTCATGTATTGTGTCATGCCATTAACTTGTATAGGGAATCGGGTGATACCATTCGTTCCGAAACCAATAGTATAAACTCTGATGCCAAAGCTCTTTGCAATTTCTGCTGCCGTCATTGGAGAAATATCACCACGATTATTGCTGCCGTCAGTAAGAAGTATCACAACTTTACTTTTTGTTTTAGAATCTTTAAGTCGGGACACAGCATTTGCCAACCCCATTCCTACCGCAGTACCATCCTCTATTAAACCATTGGCAGCAAGATCTGTTCTGACATTTTGAAGAAGGTTTATCAAGGATGCATGATCTGTAGTGGCAGGACATTGTGTGAATGCCTCACCGGCAAAGATTGTTAAGCCTATGTTATCATTCGGACGATCTGAAATAAAATCTTTTGCGACATCTTTAGCTACTTCCATTCGATTTGGACTGATATCTTCAGCCAGCATACTTGTTGAGACGTCCATAGCCAACATAATGTCAATACCCTCAACAGACTTATTGCCCCATGGATTAACCGTCTGAGGACGCATCATAACGATAATAAGCAATATAAATGCCAGGCATCTCAATATCATTGGAAGATGGATTAGCCGAATACGAAGGCTCTTGGGAGCATTTTGATATGCATAAGTGTCACTCATGCGCATCGTCGGCTCACTTTTTTTACTAAACCTTACATACCATAAGATATAAGGTATCAGCAAGAGCAATAACAACAGGTATTCACTATTTACAAATCTCATCTTTTTACAATAATAATTGATAAACTTGCCAACCCATATATGCAAGTATAATCACAACAATAATAGACAATATAATTATTAGTAATTTTGACATACGAAGAGAACGGTTGTTGCGTTTCTCTTCTTCAGTAAGATCTTCACCAACCTTTTCAACCACTTCCTCTTCCAACTTTGTCTCATCAATGAACTTCACAACATCTGAAAGATACATGTCGTTCTCGTCATCCAAAACAGAATACTTCGCAAACTTCACAAGGTCAGCTGTCTCAAATAACTGTCGTAATTCTTTTATTTTTGTCTGACTATCATCTTTCCTCAGCTCATCTATAATCTCCTCACTCGTCATCTCTTTGGCATTAAAGCCATAACGAGCCTCAAGATATGTCCTTAATGTATCTGTCAACCTCGTATAATATGTCTTTTGGTCTTCCGAACGAGTTAGTTGCTCTTTCTTAATCTGCTCAATCTCAGACATGGCTTTCTCATGTGGAAGGACTTTCTTCACAAAACGAATATTCGGGAATATCGGATTGTTGTCTTTCATTCGCCGATAAAGATATATTATGCCTGTGATACACAAAACAACAAGAAGCAACCATCCAACTAAAGGAAGCCACTCTGACCATTGGAAAGGATTGTCCATTACATCTTTCTCCGGCTGTATTTGCTCTTGTTGCAGGGTATCAAGTTTTAATGTCTCAACTTTAAAAGGAATACTATTCGTCCTAAATATTTTACCATTCACTTTAACCGATAATGACGGTACTTCATAACTTCCTTCATTCCAAGAGGTTAAAAAGTAAGTCCTTATGTATTGCTTAATACCGTCAGACGTGTTAAGTGTGTCATCCTTTGTCTCAACAACCTCTACACCAGAAGCTATTTCCTGTGTATTCTTGTATACAGGAAACGTGATTTTTGCATCATCGTTGGCAAAGACTGACACATTAAAACCGACCTGATCACCAAGCATGATCTTCACGGAGTCAAGTCTCGCTTCCACCCGATCCTGTGCATATGAGCCAAGGATGAGAGCTATAAGAGATATAAACAGTAATATTGTCTTTTTCATCTAACTTCTTTGAGCAAATAATACCATCAGTTTCTTTACATAATCCTCATGTGTGGCAACAGAGATAAAATCCACATTACTCTTCGTAAAGGTATCATGCAACTGCTCCTGCCTCCTCAGCCAATAAGCGGTATGAGCCCTGCGCAGATTCTTGTCACTGGTATCAATATACATCTCATGACCAGTTTCAGCATCAACAACTTTCATAAGTCCTACATCCGGCAACTCCTTTGCTCTTCTGTCATAAACCTGAATGACAACAATGTCATGTTTCTTATTGGCTATCATCAGTGTGTTTTCGAAAGAGTTCCTGGTGTAGAAATCACTAATAAGGAAAGTCGTACAACGGTGCTTAATCACCTTGGTAAGAAATTCTATTGACATGTTAACATCTGTCTTCTTGCTCTCTGCATGGAAATCGAGCATTTCCCGAATTATATAGAGTATATGTTTGCGCCCTTTTTTCGGCGGAATATACTTCTCTATGCGGTCAGAGAAAAAGATGACACCAATCTTGTCGTTGTTCTGAATAGCACTGAAGGCAAGAGTTGCCGCTATCTCTGCCACTAAGTCTTTCTTCATTCGGACGTTTGTTCCAAAATCCAAAGAGCTGGACACGTCGACAAGTAGCATAACTGTAAGCTCACGCTCTTCCTCAAACACTTTCACATAAGGACGGTGAAAACGGGCTGTCACATTCCAGTCTATATCACGGATGTCATCGCCAAATTGGTATTCACGAACCTCAGAGAAAGCCATACCACGACCCTTAAAGGCAGAATGGTACTGTCCTGCAAAGATGTTCTGACTTAAGCCACGGGCTTTAATCTCAATCCTCCGTACTTTCCTAAGAATCTCAGATGTCTCCACTTGCCAATAAATGTGTTTAGGGCACTTCTACGTTATTGATAATCTGGCTTACAATCTCCTCACTTGTAACATTGCTTGCCTCTGCCTCATACGAGAGTCCTATACGATGGCGAAGAACATCATGTACAACAGCACGGACATCCTCAGGAATAACATATCCGCGACGTTTAATGAAGGCGTAAGCTTGCGCAGCCTTAGCAAGATTAATACTTGCTCGCGGACTACCTCCGAACGTAATCATCTGCTTCAACTCTGAAAGTTTGTAATGCTCTGGATAACGTGTCGCGAAGACTATGTCTGTAATGTATTGTTCTATTTTTTCGTCAAGATATACTTCCCTAACGAGTTCACGAGCTTTCAATATCTCATCTGTTGTGGTCACAGAAGTGACAACAGGCAGACTGGAGTTCAGATTCTCGCGAATTATCAGCTTCTCTTCCTCAAATGTGGGATAGTCAATTACCACCTTCAACATGAAACGGTCTACTTGAGCCTCCGGAAGTGGGTATGTTCCTTCTTGCTCAACTGGATTCTGTGTCGCCATCACCAGAAATGGATTGGGCAACGGGAAGGTCTGCTCCCCTATTGTCACCTGATGTTCTTGCATGGCTTCCAATAAGGCGCTTTGTACTTTTGCAGGAGCACGGTTAATCTCATCTGCAAGGACAAAGTTCGCAAATATCGGACCTTTCTTCACTTGGAAATTCTCTTCCTTTTGTGAATATATCATTGTACCAATGACATCTGCTGGCAACAAGTCTGGCGTAAACTGTATTCTACTGTATTTAGAGTCAATCAACTGAGCCAAGGTTTTTATGGCTAATGTCTTTGCCAATCCAGGAACGCCCTCCAACAAGATATGTCCATCGCTGAGCAGTCCTATTAATAGAGAATCTATCAAATGTTTCTGCCCGACAATAACTTTATTCATGCCTTCAGTAAGATTGACAACAAATGAACTCTGTTCCTTAATCCGTTCGTTCAATTCACGAATTAGTATCGCCTCTGTCATAACCGAATCTTTTTCTTGTTTATATATGTTGAAAATTAAACGCAAAAGTACAACATAAATAGATGATGTGCGAAAAATAGCACCTAAATAATATTAAAAAAGTTTCTTAAAACACAGATTTTAAGAAACTTTTTCAATAGTGAGCCGGTTTAGCTACAATCATTTGCTTTTCTTTACTTGCACTCTGGGCACTTTCATCTGTTCACCTTCTCCCATTTCATCCTTACCGTTAAGGACTTGGAAATAAATAATCATACCAGAGCCAAGTGTGCGATCACAGAAACGTTTCATAGTCTGTCCTTTTCTTAGGGTGACAGTTGAGTCTACTCCTATTATTCTATATGCGCCATATCGCAGACGAGGATCCTGATTGATCTTTTCCAAGTCGATATTATTTTGTGGCGTAGTGTCAACTTCAGGCTTGACGGTTTCTGCCGTATCTTTTATATTTGCGGAGGCTGTATCAGAAGCAACTACCTTTGCTTCGTTCTTTTCTGGTGACGCCTGTCCGCTGCTTAAGCGTCCTGCAACAAATCCTATCGCAAGACAGGCTAATGCCAATAGTGATAATAATAACGCATTATTCGTTTTTTTGCTTTTTGGCTCATCAACGTATGCGTCGGTGAGAGCGAGTTTCTCATTAGCAGAGCTCTCTTGTACAGCACTTACTTCATTTTCAATAACATTCTCCTTTTTTACAGGACTATCTTCTTCGATAGGATATTCTTTTGCGACAGTATTTTTTTCGTTGGTAGGATTCTCTTCGTTAGTAAGATCTTCTTCGCTGATGGGACTTTCTTCGTTGATAGGATCTTCTTTTACTGTTTCTTCTTTGGATGATTCAACTACTGTGATTTCCTCCGTAGCATTTTCTGTCACAGGCTCCACAATAAGCTTGTCTGTAGCAGTTGTTTTCTCTACCTCTGAGCCATCTATACTGGAAAAATCCACGTTCTCGTTTACTGGTACTGTCTGAAACTCTGAGAATGGTCTGTTAACCAAGTCACGCATGGAAGTGTCGGGTGTAAAAGAGACTTTGTCATGACTTTCTATTACGACACGCTCACCCGTGTTGACATTAACACTCTCACGTGCTTTTACAGTTGTAATCTTAAAAGCTCCCAGACCTTTTATCTTTACGAGTTTGTCTTTTTCCAATCCCTCATGGACAAGACTGAACATCTCGGTAATAAAGTTTTCAACAGCACCTTGGGGAAGCTTATGTTTCTTGGCAACGATTTTTGCCAAATCTTTATTATATAGTGTCGCCATAATTATTCATCTCCTTTCTTTATCTTGTCCTTCATCTGCATGGTAGGCTTGAAATTCAACACGAGTTTCGGTGGCACCAACATACGTTGTCCTGAGACAGGATTGACCATAATACGCTCAAGACGTTTCTTTACCTCAAAAATACCAAGTTTGATGATACATACAGAATCACCTTCTGTAAAGTTCTTACCCATAGTGTCTACGACACTTTGTACAAGCTTACGGGTGTCTTCCAATGAGTATCCCGTCTTTTCCGCCAGTTTTGATATGTATTCTTTATTATTCATTATAATAATTATGATTTTATTTCCGCATAAAGATCAAATGCCTCGGCGTCTGTTATGCGAACATTGTAGAAACATCCCGTACGAAGACGCCTTGACGTGGCAGGGATTAGTACTTCCGGGTCTACCTCGGGTGAACTGAACTCTGTACGCCCAATATAATAATCTCCTTCCCTACGGTCAATCACGACCTTCATCTCCTCACCTATCTTTGACTCTTCTATTTCTGAGCTTATTTCCTGTTGAAGGGACATCAACTTATCAAGACGTGCCTGTTTTACTTCTTCCGGAACATCATCTTGATAGTTAATTGCACTATATGTGCCTTCTTCTTCGGAATAGGCAAAAGCACCCATACGCTCAAAGCGAGTCTCACGAACAAAGTCCAACAGCTCCTCGAAGTCCTGCTCTGTCTCTCCGGGAAAACCGACCATCAACGTCGTTCGAAGACAAATACCTGGTACTCTTTTTCGAATTGCTTTAATAAGCTCAATAGTCTCAGCCTTTGTCACGTTCCTATGCATGCGTTCCAACATATTATTGGAAATATGTTGAAGTGCTATGTCCAGATACTTACATACATTCGGTTTCTCGCGAATAACATCAAGCAGCTCCATCGGGAACTGGTTAGGATATGCATAGTGCAGGCGAATCCACTTCACTCCTTTCACATCTGCCATCTTACGGATGAGTTCAGCTATTTGTCTCTCGCCGTTTAAATCCACTCCGTAATATGTAAGCTCCTGCTCAATTATCTGAAATTCTTTAACACCTTGAGCCACAAGTTCCTCCACCTCTTTTATAATCTCTTCCTGAGGACGACTTACATGCTTTCCAGTAATCAACGGTATGGCACAATATGCGCAACGCCGGTCGCATCCTTCTGCAATCTTTACGTATGCATAATGTTTCGGTGTGGTAAGATGTCTGTGCCATGCAGACACTTCATTATGACAGTCCTGTACAGAATAGGCATTGGGCAGGTCATTCAACAAATCATGGAAATTAAATTTGCCATAAAACTTGTCAACCTCTGGTATCTCCGCCTTCAAGTCTTCCATATAGCGCTGTGAAAGACACCCCATTACATATAGGTGGCTGAGCTTTCCACTTTGCTTTCGCTCAACAAACTCCAAAATAGTATTTATACTTTCCTCCTTTGCGTCACCAATGAACCCACAAGTATTTATAATGGCTATCTCACCTTGAGGACGTATGGCATCATGCGAGCATGAATACCCTTTCCGTTCAAGTTGGCTCATCAGTCTCTCTGAATCCACCAGATTCTTTGAGCAACCTAGCGTAATGACATCTATGTGATTTTTTTTCAACGTAGTAAAGGAATCCTGTGATGTTATAAGATCTTATCTCTACTGGTCACCAAAAAGCGAGTCTACAAATTGCTCCTTGTTAAATAATTGGAGGTCTTCCATACCCTCACCGAGACCGATGTATTTTACAGGGACTTTCAATTGGTCGCTTATTCCGATAACAACACCTCCCTTTGCGGTACCGTCAAGTTTGGTGATGGTCAACGATGTGATCTGGGTTACCGCAGAGAATTGTTTCGCCTGCTCAAAGGCATTCTGCCCGGTACTGCCGTCCAAAACAAGCATCACCTCATCTGGTGCCTCGGGGAGAACTTTCTTCATCACATCTTTTATCTTCTTTAACTCATTCATCAGACCAACTTTATTATGAAGTCTGCCAGCTGTGTCTATGATGACAACATCTGCGTCATTGGCCTTAGCAGAACTAAGTGTATCAAAGGCAACTGAGGCAGGGTCACTACCCATTTGTTGTTTTACTACAGGTACTCCTACCCTCTCACCCCAGATGCAGATTTGCTCAACGGCTGCAGCCCTGAAGGTATCTGCTGCTCCGAGATAAACTTTCTTCCCTGCTTTCTTGAATTGCCATGCTAACTTACCGATAGTAGTTGTCTTGCCAACACCATTAACTCCCACAACAAGGATTACGTATGGACGATGGTCGGTTGGAAGGTCCCAATTCTCATTGTTCTCCGTATTGTTTTCCGTGAGTAATTCGGCTATCTCTTGCCTTAAGATGCCATTTAGCTCTGAAGTTGATACATATTTATCTCTTGCCACCCGTTCTTCTATACGTTGGATTATCTTCAACGTAGTATCTACTCCGACATCCGACGTAATAAGCACCTCTTCCAAATCGTCAAGAACATCATCATCAACTTTTGATTTACCGGCAACGGCACGAGTTAATTTAGTAAAAACGCTTTCCTTTGTCTTTTCTAATCCTTTATCAAGCGTTTCTTTTTTCTTTTTGTTGAATAAACCGAACAAACCCATAATTAACTAATTTTGTGCAAAGGTAATGCAAATCGAAGACATATCAAAACGAATTGATTCTTTTTTGAGTTTTTTGCTTTTGTAATGTGCTTAATTAAGTGATTTTTCAATGAAAGATTTGGTAATTCGCACATTAAACATTACCTTTGCAACTCATTATAATTAAACATCATGTCAGAAACTATAGTAAATACGACAAACGAAGAAAAGCGCAGCTTGAGCTTCGTTGAGCAGTTTGTAGAGGAAGATCTTGCTGAAGGCAAGAATGAAGGACGCATACAGACACGTTTCCCACCTGAGCCTAACGGATATTTGCATATTGGACACGCCAAGGCTATATGTATGGACTTCGGTGTGGCAGAGCATTACAACGGTGTATGTAACCTGCGTTTCGATGATACAAATCCATCAAAGGAAAACAACGAGTATGTTGAGAATATCCTTAACGATATTTCATGGCTTGGATTCAAATGGGGAAATATATATTATGCCTCCGACTATTTCCAGAAACTATGGGACTTTGCTGTCTGGATGATAAAGAATGGACATGCATATGTTGACGAGCAGACCTCAGAGCAGATCGCCCAGCAGAAAGGCACTCCTACCGAACCAGGAGTCGCAAGTCCTTATCGTGACCGCCCGGTTGAGGAAAGTCTGCAATTGTTTGAGAAGATGAACACTCCTGAGGCAGTGGAAGGCTCAATGGTGCTTCGTGCAAAACTCGATATGGCTAACCCAAACATGCACTTCCGTGATCCTATTATCTATAGGATTATTCATACTCCACATCACCGAACAGGAACTAAATGGCACGCATACCCGATGTATGACTTTGCCCATGGACAAAGTGACTTCTTCGAGGGTGTAACCCACTCTATCTGTACACTTGAGTTTGTGCCTCACCGCCCATTATATGACAAATTTATCGATTTCCTTTTGGAGAAAGAAAATCATAAATTCATTGAAAATGGTGGAAGCATCGAAGAGCTTTCAAAGAAATACCGCCCACGCCAGATAGAGTTCAATCGTCTGAACCTTACTTACACAATGATGTCAAAGCGAAAGCTGCTGGCTCTCGTTGAGGAAAAACTGGTAAGCGGATGGGATGACCCTCGTATGCCTACACTCAGCGGTATGCGACGCCGTGGATATTCCCCTGAAAGCATACGCAATTTCATTGACTCCATCGGATATACTAAATTTGACGCACTCAATGACATGGCATTATTAGAGGCTGCTGTTCGCGATGATCTTAATAAGAAATCATGCCGTGTGTCAGCAGTCGTCAATCCCGTTAAGCTTGTGATAACGAATTACCCGGAAGGTCAGTCTGAGGAGATGGTTGCAGTAAACAACCCTGAGAATGAAGCCGACGGAACACATAACATTACATTCTCAAAGAATCTATGGATAGAACGTGAGGATTTCATGGAAGACGCACCTAAGAAATTCTTCCGTATGACTCCTGGAAAAGAGGTACGCCTTAAGAATGCATATATAGTGATGTGTACCGGATGCAAGAAAGATGAGAACGGAAATGTCACAGAAATCTATGCTGAATATGATCCGACAAGCAAAAGCGGCATGGAGGGTGCCAACAGAAAGGTCAAAGGTACACTTCACTGGGTAAGTGCTGACTATTGTGAAAAAGCAGAGGTCCGCATTTATGACCGTCTCTTTAGCGTAGAGAATCCAAGTGCTGACGAACGTGACTTCCGTGAGCTTCTCAATCCAGAAAGCTTACGTGTCCTCGACACATGCTACGTGGAGCGTTATCTAAAAGAAAAGAAACCTGGCGACTACCTCCAGTTCCAGAGAATCGGATATTTCATGCTCGATCCAGACAGCACACCAGAGCACCTTGTATTCAATAAGACTGTAGGGCTTAAAGATACTTGGGCTAAACAGAACAAGTGATATAAAACATGGAGAAATACTTCCGCTCTCATAGTTTTCGCAAACTTCTTCATCGCTATGAGGACATGCGCGACAATGGGGTCAGTAGTTACTTAGAGGCAGAAGAACTTACTGACATTGCGGAGTATTATTATTCCATGGGGCAGAAAAACAATGCGATGGAGGCAATAGACCTTGCACTGGAGATTTTTCCAGGCACATCGGCTCCCCTCGCATTCAAGGCACGTATGGCATTAGTGTATGACAACGACCCTGACGAAGCCACAAGAATATTGGAACAGATTAACGACAAAAGTGATCTGGAGTATATCTACACTAATGCCGAGATAATGTTCTCATATTATTCCAGTGATAAAGTCGACGCTTATCTGCAACAACATCTATACGATGACTTTGGCTACTCTGAGAATGGTTCCGGAAACAATTCTGATGAGAATGAAGATGCGGAAGATTTCATACTCGACGTAGCTAATCTTTTTGCTGATTATGAGGAGATGAGGCTCGCAAAGAAATGGCTGAGCCGCTCACACCTCACCGATACGGACGACTACAAAGAGGTGCTTGGAAGAGTCTTGATTTCTGAAGGAAAGTTTGAGGAGAGTGAGAAACTCTTCAATGAGCTTATAGATAAAGATCCTTACTCTGAGAGATACTGGAACCACTTAGCCTCTTCGCAGTTCCTCCATAACAAGTTCAACGACTCTATATCGTCAAGTGAATACTCCATAGCTATCAATCCTAATGATGAGGAGGCGATACTAAACAAGGCTAATAGTCTATTCTCAATAGGCAACTACCAAGAAGCTCTTATATACTATAAGAAATTCACGGAGCTTCAACCTGACAATGAAGTCGGGGAAATGTTTCAGGGAATAACGTTGAACTACCAAAACAGACCAGAGGAGGCATTGCTTCATCTGCAGAAAGCCTTAAGCATCGTAAGCGAAGAAAGTGAGGATTTATCACCGAATTATCAGCAGATACTGCAAGAAATAGCTTTCGTGGAAAGCCGTTTGGGACACCTTGATAATGCTTTGCAATACATGGACAGACTGGAAGAGGTTAATCCGTCTCCACTCAACGATGTCATGCGTGGATATTTCTATCTGGAACAGGGAAAGACAAGACAGGCTATGACTTGTTTTCAAGGGGCTCTTACTGACTCTGAGTCCACTCCGGAGATAGTGTTCCATATCGCTATCGCAATATATGACCATGGATTTCTCAATACGGCATACAAAATGTTTAAGTCTCTCATCTCTGATGCACCAAACGACTGGAATGACGGCTATGCCTACTATGCACGATGCTGCTACGAACGAGGCGATATGGAACAATACAGCGATGCTCTAAAAACCGCCATAACAAAAAATCCTGAAGAGGCACGGATGGTTCTTAGCGACCTTTACCCTGAGGGTACGGAACCGGCAGACTATCCTCTCTACCCACTAAACTCAACATTATTATGAATATCATCACTTCACTGTTAGGACACCTCAACTATGGTACAATTTTCTTCCTAATGCTACTTGAAAGTACTGTGATACCAGTACCGTCAGAGCTTGTCGTATCACCTGCCGCATATCATGCGGCAGGAGGGAATCTAAATATCTGGCTCGTAATATTGTTTGCCACACTCGGTGCCGACTGCGGGGCAACGGTCAACTATGTAGCGGGATACTATCTCGGTCGTCCTATTATTTACCGATTTGCAAATAGCAAATGGGGAAAGATGTGTCTTCTCAACCAGGAGAAAGTTGAGAAAAGCGAGAGATATTTTGATGACCACGGTATGGTTGCAACTATAACAGGAAGACTAATACCTGGTATTCGCCATCTTATTTCTATCCCCGCAGGCTTGGCAAAGATGAACTACTGGAAGTTCTTACTCTACACTACTATCGGTGCAGGAGTATGGAACTGCATCCTTGCAGCACTGGGATGGTGGATGCACTCTTTTGTTCCGGAGAACCAGCTAAATGACAAGATTGCGGAGTATGGTGACTACATCAAATTTGCGATTCTTGGCATCCTGGCACTTGTTATCGTCTTTTTCCTAATAAAGCACTTCACTAAGAAGAAAAAAGAATGATGCTACATCATATTATTGATGACATCCAGCATCTCGTTGTAGCCATTTACTTCATGATAGCGCACTTTGCTCGTTGACATTTCATTGAATAGTTTCTTGGCGCAACTGATTTTAGCCAGTTCCACACCTTTCAGCTGCATGGACTCCATGCTTCCCTTCGTCTCTGCGATGAAGAAGATGTGTTTCACGCCCATATTGTCGTGGAAGGCGATAGCCCAGTCTGGCGCATAGTTACCTACAGGCGTTGGAATCTTAAATGTACGAGGCAGTTTGGCATAGACACACACCTCGGCAGCACTGTCCATATCCTCAGCAAACTTCCGCTCTCCCTGACTGTCCGTAAACACATAATCCAGGATGTGCTTCTTGGCTGGATATGCTTTATCCACTGTCTGGCGACTCTTCTCCTGTGTAAAGATGTCTGTGTCGTAGGTCTGCTCGGTACGGTTATAACTGATGTGCTCTACAATCATCGTTGCTTTTTGTTCATTAATGATTTTGATGACTTTGCGGATAAACTCTTCTGGGTTGTTCTTGAATAGCAACAATCGTGCTGGCAGGATGCCTTTCAAGATGCGTACCACCGTCCTTCTTGTCAATGTAGCACCTCGGGCAATATCACCTACCAAGTCGTATGGAACATTAGAGGTGCTTACCTCGCGCATCTCCTGACGGCGCGTTTCTACCCTACTATCAAAGTCTGTTCCCTCTCCCTGCTGTCCTGTGGTCACCACATATTTCAGCGGCGTAACGGTTAGGTCGTTGTCAATAGCAGCAACCGACTTCTTAATCAGTTCCTCGCTATCGTAGTGAACGGTATAGACGTAGCGATGGTTGATTTCTGCCCACAGGCGTTTGAATTCTTCTTTGCTGGCATTCTCATTCAGTTTCTCATTGACAACTTCCGCTTTATCATTGCCATCTTCAACCATACCCTCCAAGGCTGACGGGTCGAAGAAGCCTTGTATCAAGCGATGCACCTGCTCGCTGATAGGCTGCAACTTTTTCGAGAGTGGCGCCAATGTGCCTTTCTCCATATCGTTGTGATAGGCTGACAAAATATTGCCCTTCTCGTCTGTATAATCATTATCATAGAGATAACTAACTATGCTGGCTGCTTCTTGACTGCTGATGGTATAACGCTCCGTTCCAACCATAAACGTCTTGCCTTCGAAATAGGCGACAGTAGCCTGAGTGGGACGTTCGCGAAGTGCCTCACGAGTCTCCTTTTGTAAGTCATCCACGAAAGTGCTGTAACTCTCATTGGCTATCACTGTCAGTTTGTTGATGTCGTGAACAGCATCACCTAATCGCTCAGCATCCAGAGCACGATGCTGTCGAAATAGATATAGGCCTGGGCACCCAACAGGTTCTGCACTGTGATCCCCTTCACCTGTATCTTCTTCACCAACTTCTGGCGATATGCATCGTAGGCATCGAGCGCATAGATACAGTTATGCGAGGTCTTATGAGTGGCCGAGTAGTTCAACACAAACAGCGGCTTAAAGTGCTTCAACGCTTTCTGAGTGGCAGCCCCCTCCATCTTCTGCGGCTCATCCATGATAATGATGGGACGGTTGGCGGCAATCACATCAATGGGTCGGCGACTCTGGAAGTCATCACGCTTGGTGTACATAATCAGACTCACCTTGTTTTTTGCTCCTTCCTTGAAGTCACGAGCAAAAGCCTGGGTATTGATAATCATCACATTGATGGAGGCATCGCTACTGAACCCGTCTATCTGAGTCAGATTCGAACTATCATAGATAAAGTAGCGGGCTTTCTTACCGTATTGTTCCATGAAGTGCTCTTCGAGCATCGAGAAACTTTTCTGCACACCCTCGCGAATAGCGATACTTGGCACTACCACGATAAACTTCGACCAGCCATAGCGTTTGTTCATCTCGAACATCGTCTTGATATAGACATACGTCTTACCCGTACCTGTGTCAAGGTCTTGCGTGGTAAGAGGACTATCTTCTTTGATTTTCTTGCCAGCACGACGAATTCGCTCCTTGCCAATTTCGCAGATGTTCTTATAGCCAGCCTTATAAGCTTCGCTTTTCTCGTCTGTGGCTTCTGGCAGTTGCACCATGATGAACTTTCGCTTACCGCCATCCTCTGAATTGAGTTGAATGACCGCATGGGCAGTAGTGGCAGAGCCTGAGAAGAAGTCGAGGACGGTTGAGTCTTCAACCGTTGCAATTTCCATCATTCTCATAATCAGTTCATGGGGTTTTGGAGTATCAAAAACTTGCTTGTTATCAAACAAGGACTTTATGACTGCTGCAGCAGTTCTTGTAGTACCAAATCGAACTCCTTCCCATAAATTTTCTGGTGTCCTACCTTCTTGATCACACAAATAGATTTTCCGAATGATTCCAGAATAGTCTTTCTTAAATATTATTTCACCTGAACCTATTTTCTCTTTTATGCTTTCTTCTGACCATCGCCATCCATTATCAGGTGCTTTAATTATGTTGCCATTAGGAGCGATGATGTCAAAGCAAAGAGTTTTCCTATAATTAGGACTTCTTACATCACCACTTCTCCACATACCTTTAGGATCATTGTCTGGATTCGAATAATTCTTATTATCTTCTTCTGTTCTTGAGAAATAGAATCTATGAAGATTATCAATCTTTTTGCAAAAACATAGAGTATGGTTATATTGTCGTGAGAAATGAAGTTCGTCATTCTTGCTCTGTTGAGTATGTTTCCATACTATGTCGGCAAGGAAATTATGTTCGCCGTATATTTCATTGCATATTTTTCGAAGATTTTCTTCTTCATTATCATCAATACTGATAAATATCACTCCATCCTCACTCAACAAATCCTTTGCAACATTCAGTCGTGGATAAATCATGTTAAGCCAATCAGTATGGAAGCGACCATTGCTTTCTGAATTGGCTACAAGACGATTGCCTTCTTCATCTTCCTGTCCGCTGTTGTGCATATACTCACCAGCCGACTGTGAGAAGTCATCGTTATACACAAAGTCATTACCCGTGTTGTAAGGTGGGTCAATGTATATCATCTTCACCTTGCCCAGATAGTTCTCGCGCAGCAACTTCAGAACTTGCAGATTATCGCCCTCAATATAGAGGTTCTGCGTATTGTCGAAGTCAACGCTTTCTTCCCTACAAGGCCGCAAGGTATCTGTCGTTGGCGCATTAGCCAAGCGAATGGCATTGCGTTTGTCAGGCCAAGTGAACTGATAGCGTTCTTCTGGTCCTTCCACTATATCCTTTGATAACTCCTGTCTGAGTTGGTCAAAGTCAATAGCTGTTTCCGGCTGTCCCTTCTCATTCAGTCGTTCCGTCAAACAGTTGGGAAACAGTTCCCCAATCCGCCTGATATTCTCGTCCACGATGTTCGTGGTCTGTAAATGAAGTTTCTCCATTGTTATTTTGTTTTTTCAGATTTTATACTTATTTTTGCAAAAGAAAGATGCCGTAGGCATCAGATAATGGTAGCCAGCCATGCAGATGCCCCGTTAGGGGCTTCGAAATGGCTGGAAAATGGTGAACGCCACAAATAACAAGCATGCCGTAGGTATGCGACAAAGCAAACAGAAAACAATGGCCAATACCTACACACAAATTTATATGCACATCGTTTTTGCCGTAGGCAAGCGTGAAACTCTTATTCAGGACAGCTGGCAAAGCGAACTCTACCGCTACCTTATTGGTGCATGCGAGAATAGGAAACATTTTGTTCATGCTATCAACGGAACTGCCGACCATATTCACATTCTCATCGGTATGCACCCAGGCGAGTCTGTCGCTGACCTTGTGCAATCGTTGAAGATACAGTCTTCCAAATGGATTAACACGCAGCACCTCCATGGAGACTTTAGTTGGCAGAGTGGCTATGGTGCCTTTTCGTACAGCAAGTCGCTCGTGCCTGCGGTTAAGCGATATATTGATAATCAGAGAGAACATCATCGGCATGTGACGTTCCAAGACGAAATGACAGATATTTTCCAAAAGGCTGGCCTCGATTACAATCCGGAATATATGATGAAAGGATTTGTGCCTATTGACGAGTCGCCTACCTAAAGGCAGGCGGTGGGGGGGACGGACATCTTCCACCAGCCATTTCGCAGCCCCTAAAGGGGCATCTGCATAGCTGGCTACCAACATCTGATGCCTACGGCATCTATACAATTGCCATGTATGCAGCATAATGCCAGCGGCATCTGATGATGGTAGCCAGCCATACAGCCATGCCGTAGGTATGGCGAAATGGCTGGAAATAGATATGCCATCATTTATATGCATGCTGTAGGTATGCGATTTTTTCATATAGCCAATTCCTCTTTTAGTTTCACAATCTGTTGATGCAACTCATAGCGCTTCCGTGTCTGTTTCTCAGCACGACAGCGCTTTTCTAATGTCTCTATCTGGCGAAGCAACTTTTCATGCTGTTCACGATTGATGATCTGTTCTTCAAGTAATAGAATGTTCTTAGTGTCACAATCCTGATGCTTCAACTCTACTTGCAACACATAGAAACCTTTGATGTCCTTACCCTCTGACAAAGCAGGGACGGTAGCAGGAGAGATACGAGCTACCAATGCCATCTTGCTGATGTCTGCATCGAAACGGTCACGCTCTGCCGCTTTGACCTCCGGTCGAAACTGCTCCCGCTCGGAAGAGCAGATGCGAGCATCGCTCTTCACTCTCTTACTCGCAGCTTTGAGATTGAATTTCTCAAAGATGGCTTTTTTGTAAAGCGGCTGATTGATGAGTGTATTTGCTGGCAATCCGAACATAGGCTATTTGATTACTAAGAAACAAATCAACTCGAAATCATCAAGCCCCACATATCGCTCTTCAAACAGTTCGCCCGCAAAGCCTTCCAAGAAACTATCCACGTCTGATTGCTCTTTCACGGAGATAATAGAGTTAATAGCCTTGCTCAGCAAGTCGGAGTATTTACCCATACGTAAGCCATCGCGCGTTTCCTTGTTGAACTCACGACAGAGCGAAACGTCAGGCTTTGTCATAGGCTTACAAATTAGCCGCATTTTGTCAAGCAAGTCTTTCGGATGCAAATGGTCTACCATCACTTCGCCATCGTCGCGAATATAGACCATATAGAACGGATGTAACTGGTTCTTGTGGTCGATGTTGGCTTCGCCGACCTCCTTCGCACCTCGGCCATTCAAGCGAGCTTGATAGCTCTCGGTTTGGCGTCGGTTGCACACCCGCGTGCGGTTCTTCAATACGAAGATTGTACCTGCAGGTGCTTGTTCGTTGCCTTGCACTACCGCATGAAGAACATTGGGAGTATGCTCTATGATTGCCATTTATATATTCCAGCAAGTCAAGACGGAACTCATTCAGTCCTAAGTCCATGATGCTGTCGATCACTTCTTCCGTGACTACCTGTAGGCGACTACTGTCGTTCCATATTTGGTTGAATAGGTCTATATACGCTTTAGAGAAGGGAGCTTCTGCCTTCTGAATCATCGTGTAGGCTGTATTACCTTTCTCACAACCTAAGTCCACCGTCGTAAAGCCGTTGATAGGAGAATAGCTCGTATCGTCAAGATTAATGAAGCCCATCATTTGCTCATTGGTCTTGTTTGACTTGAAGCAAACCTTTTGGCGTATCCATTCTGCACATTCACGGGCGATAGCCTTTTGTGTCAGTTCGTTGCGAAGTTTCACTTCAAACTCAGAGCCATAGAGCGTGCGCTCTCTGTCCAAGCGTGGTATATAGAATTCCCGTTGCTGTTTGGGAGTCTTTTCAGTAGTAAACGTAGGCGAGGTAAAAATAAAGCGCAGTTCCTTGATATCTTTTAGCGCTTCTTTGAGTTCTTGAAAGGCATAGATGGAGAAGCAGGAGGCCGCTATCGAGAGTCGGCTTCCCGGTTGCAGTTGCTGCATCAAGTCATCGCGCAGCGTCTTACTTACGTTGTTGATTAGCTCCATCTATATAGTTTTAGCCAGCACCAAGACTATATCTTCAGGCTTGCTTACAGGTAACACCAAGAGACCTCAGGACACAAAAGAAGCGCGAAACATGGCTCTTCTCTCATGTCTTGAGGTCCTCGGAATGTACCTGTACTGCTAAGATATAAGTCATGCCCGCGCTATACGCACGGGCATCGGCTGAATTATTCATGCAGTACTTACTTGAAATTTCCGAGGTTTCAAGACATGCTGAATAAATAGCTGATGCTATTGTTTTTACCAACGAAAATCATACCGCCACCCTTCGCTCAGGGAACATACTGTTGCTTGAATCGCAACGATGCATAAGCGATACTTGAATGCAAATATAATAAATAAACCTGAACCACAATGGATTAACAAAAAAAACTGACCTGGTAAGTCGCCATCTTATTTCTATCCCGCAGACTTGGCAAAAATGAGCTACTATTAGCATTGCTTCAAGAAAATTGTTATTACAACATTGGAAAAAGTTGTAACAACTTTCTGAAAAGTTATAATAACTTTCGTAGAGAATGTTTGTTTTCAGTTAGCAAGATTTCTGCCGCTCTCATTGTATTGCAGTGCTTCCACATTATTAACAGCAAGGTCTATGGGATGCTTTAAAGAAATGCAATCTGCTAAAAAGAAATCGTTTCTTCAGTACGCTTTTACAAAGCGAAGCGACTAAAAGAAATTTTCAAAAAATGTAAATTTGCGTCACCCGTCACACTAATGTTACGTTGCCACCATTAGTAAGTATTTGACTATAAGACACTTAGGATAACAACCTATATAAACTTTCACCTCAAAAGCTGCGTCTGAGGGTATCATTGCGTCGCATTTGCGACACTTGTGACGCAAATGCGATGGAAAAGTAATAAAAAATGAAGCAATATTGCGGGCTAAAAACCACAAAAACAGCCACAATGTCCCTATAAACAGGGCTTTTAGGGACAGAAAAGCCCTATGTAATGCCGTCATACAGGTCTGTGACGCGAATGTGACGGAAAGCACCTCTTTCCTCCTTGTTTTTTCGGTTAAGTACATAGTATTGCTTCTTTGTACCATACCGAAACCGCCTTGTTATCAGCAGTTTCCATCCATACCTCCGTCACCGCACCTATATAAAAGTGTGACGCGTGACGCAAATTTACATTTTTTGAAAATTTCTTTTAGTCGCTTCGCTTTCTTGCTCTGGCAAGCGTCTTCGACGGTTACTTAAGACTCGCTTCGCTCATATAAGCGAACAAGTTCGAGCGGTAAAAGCGTACTGAAGAAACGATATAAAAAGAGTCCTTTCCTGTCTCATCATTGCTGTAAAGCTTAGTGATGAGTGGGAAAGGACTCTGAGTTATAGTAAAAAAGGTATATATAACCTTATATT